>Ga0114919_10000546_pt1 | contig 29403 bp, 21 predicted proteins | sample BlataG_FD_88682 | JGI IMG/M metagenome (GOLD analysis project Ga0114919, IMG submission 88682) | Deep subsurface microbial communities from Black Sea to uncover new lineages of life (NeLLi) - Black_00105 metaG | ecosystem: Environmental > Aquatic > Marine > Oceanic > Sediment | place: Atlantic... | reverse complement strand
TTGTATACAACCTCCCCCGATTCAATTTCACTCGAAATATGCGTTTTCATACATGTACAACAATATACAATTGAAAAATATGCGATCGCAGTAAGTACACCAACACAGGAAGGGTATACCAAATATTTCGACATTCAAAACTACCCCTTGCCTGCCATGTGACACAAGAGAGAGGTTGACGTTGCATGCCGTCTTCAAACTGCCAAGCTCTTCGTACAAGCATTCTCAGAGTTGCATAGGAAATGGCCCACAGTTTCAATCGACGCATTCACCCCAAAATCCACATCTACAGCATTGGTCTCCAACAACCCATAGATGTTTTCAATGCCTTCAGATTACATCTTCCCATCTTTCCCACACTCATTTAAAGCATCACACTTTTGTAACCTATCACGAAAGAACCCAACTCTCTCTCTAAAGGGCTTCAGCTGAACTTCCTTAATGTGGTGGTTGTTACTATTGCTGGCAGCCTTGTTCTGAACCATCAGCAAGATCTTCCTGCTGCTGGCTGGATCTAAATCTAAATCCTTGAGAACCACAGCCACATCTATGGAAAGGCCATCTTATGAAAACTCGTCTTCCAAAAACTGTATAAATAAGGTGGGATCTGGACATGCAGTGGCAATGCAGTCTACGACGCAAAGGCTTTGTGATGCATTCCAGTCCAAAAGAAACACATGTTCTGGCTTCCATCTGATGCCATCATCAAGACCGTCGTGCACATCTGCCAGTAGAACGGCGCTTTCACCCGGCCCTTCATTCAGCTTGTGTATTCCCTTGGCAGTATATACCTCCAACACCTCGCCAAAAGTGGTTTGTTCTTCTCCTTTGAGTGGCTGGGAGTCTGGAGGAGGGGGATGCAGGCCCAGGATTGCATGACCTTGGGCTTGGAGGACAAGGAGCCTGTTTCGCCACTCGTCATCATTCACACCGTTGTGTTTTCCACACCTCTTCTCAACTTCATCCAGAATGTTCTTATTAGACAGACGACAAGGTTCAGAGTCTGTGGAGAGTCCGAGAATGTCGTGTAAAGAGGCAATCTGTGCGGACAAGAAATAAGAAAGAGAAAGGATCAGTTATCCTTAGGCACTGAAGGTAGAGAGTGGTGTCCTTGGTATTCAATTTTCAAACTTACCAATCACGCCACTGGAGACTTCAACACTACATTTAGATTTTGTCTTTTCATCAGTGAGTTCCTCAATTTTCTAGTTCAATTTTGCCATCAATACGTCTTCTTCTTGGTCTACGTGGTTTCTTCGGTGAGAATCGTCGACCTGTGTGTGTGGGAGGTTGTCACGTTCCACGGGCCTCCTGCTATTGAATGGACCTGCACCTTCTCCATTGCTCACCATAGGAAGTGACCATGGGTTGGAAGGCAACCTACTTCCCTCATCTGGCATGGGTTCTTTACCCTTAAAATTGACCATAACAGGCCTCTTCTTTTTCGATAGGAAGACTATGAATATGATGATAAATTAATTAATTAATGATGCTTCCTCCTTCTATTCTATGTATGTTGGATTAATTTTTGTTCATGAGGGTATTCTATAATACATTAGTTGAGATATTCTGTCGACTGGGCCAACAACAACTGACTTCGGGGTTTAGCCTCCATGTGACCTCCTATTTCATGGCCCAGGGCCGAATTAAAATTCAAAAGCTAAATCTGAATATATTCCTTCAATTGTGGGGGATACTAACTTTACTTACGAAAATTGACAGGAAAAGGCTAAATTCCTTGGGTGTACCTTAAAGATTGACCATACCAGTAATTCTACTAACGCTCAGACACATTGACTGACTTCACTGTACTGGTTGACTCCTCACCCTTTGCCCACTGTCCCCCATCCCACTTGCTATTCCCTGCAACCATCGTTGCATTACTCCGCTCAATCCTCCTCCTCCTCCAACAACGCCATTGACTCCATACCGTGTTCTGCTCACCCCTTCCACCAGCTCTCTAATTGTAACAGCATGTGCATTCTGTCGTACTGCTAGAAATGCAGCCTCGTTTACTACATTCTGCAATTCAGCTCCTGAAAACCCAACAGTCAACTTGGCAATGGTCCTACATATCTGCATTCTGTTCTCATGATTAGCGACTGGATCCTCATGAGGTTCTTCCATTGAAACTCCCCTCAAATGTACTGCTAATACTGCTGCTCTTCCTTCCTCATCTGGTAAGGGTACTACTACTTTACGAGACAGGCGGCCAGGTCTAAGTAGCGCTGGATCTAGTACTTCGGGACGATTGGTTGCAGCGAGTAACAACACACCAGGTCTACCCTCAAACCCATCTAATTCAGTCAGCAGTTGATTCAATGTCTGATCTCTCTCCTCATTCAAACCTGCTCCTCTTCTTCCTCCTACTGCATCCAACTCATCTATAAATACTACACATGGTGCTTGCTTTCTGGCTTCACCAAACAATTCTCGTATCCTTGCAGCTCCTCTACCTACAAACATCTCAACAAACTCAGATGCTGAGACAGCGATAAAAGGTACTCCTGCCTCTCCAGCAACAGCTCTAGCCAGTAGAGTTTTACCAGTTCCTGGTGGTCCACACAACAACACACCACTGGGTAACTTGGCACCAAGTCGAGAGTACTTAGTAGAGTCTCTTAGACATGCTACTACTTCTGTCAATTCTTCCTTGGCGGCACCGACACCGGCTACATCTGCAAACGTTGTTGGCGGGACTGCCATTCTAGGGTCATTCTTTCTCTTCCTACCACTCCCTCCAGATCTCCCATCTAGAGCTCTTCTCATGATAATCAATAGGGGTATCAGTGGAATCCATAAAGCAAGAGCGGTGGCGATGATTCTCAGAATTGCTGCACTTACTGATGATCTCAGTGAGCCAAATTCTACACCAGCTGCAAGAAGCATAGGGATCAGATTGATATCAGCAGAAATAGTCTTTGTATAAAATTGTCTAGGTACCTGCCGTCTAATAGAAGTAGCAATAGTGCCAGTTGCTTGTTTGACTTGGTTTCCTCCATCCTTGCTACTTCTACTACTCTTTGTCGTCTTTTGTGGGGATGATATCTGAGAGGTTGCTTTCAAGTCGAACAATATACGACTGCTGGAATCATCAAATCTGACTGCAGCAACATTTCCACTTTGAACTAGTCCTAGAAAATCAGAATATACCACCTCCATTGGGCCTCCAGCCACAGTGCCACGGCGATTGGCACCAAACTGTGCACTTATTGAAAAGATCAGTCCAAGGAGAAACATGAGGAAGATACTCAACAAACGACGAGCTACTGGGACCTTTAGTGCCTGCCGTAAACGAGTGGGAACAAGGGAAGAAAAAACACCAAAGCATGTGAGAGCCACTCGTTGTAAGAGATTGAGACGTCGGTCAGGCTGCTCCTCCTCATCTCTGCTTTGCTTAGTTGACAATTTTGATGTTGATGGATCGTCTAAGGGTTTCATGACAGGTTCCTTGTTGGCAGCTGATGATATAATCGAACAACGTCTGGGATTTAAAGGGAGAATCCCTCTATGTCTAAGATTGCTGTCTTGAAGGGGCTGAACTTGCAAGCACCTATACTGCTGGCTTCTCGGCCTAATAAGGATAATACTACATGTTTGAGGAGTTGTGCTATCGAAAGCACCAAGTTTCCGACGGTGCACAAGACGAGAACTCTGCATCTCTCTTGCTAATTAATTCGTTTTGAGTTAGAAATAAGCCCTGAAAATAACGCAAATGTTATTTAATTATGCAAGTTGAATACATAAGCTACTTTTGTTGAAATTCATATGTTTTTATGTTTTCTCTGGTGGTCGCAGAGCCTGGTCAGTCGGTCGCTCTTCTTCGTTGATCAATGTCATCTGAAGAATATTATCTGTTGCTGCAAATACTCCATTCAATTTTAATGTCCATTTAATGTTTGTCATCCACTACTTATTCCATGGTGATGTGGCGCCTTGATTGAACTGGATGCAAATACCACCCACCAGTTCAGTCACTGAGTCTCCACCTAACCTCGGTTATCTCTCGACAACGATGATCGTCGGCTCTCAAGTTTGAAATTATAAGGGGGATGCATTGTATATATATACTACCGACCAGACCTTTACGCTTTTAAAAAAGCAAGGAGTTACTGTAGTCTAAAGCGTGAACAACAGTCATAGGAGTGATATTGTTTCGCTACAAAGTATTTAAATCACAAGAGAACTAAAATGGCTGATCAGACCGAAGGAGGGCCTTCTGGAGCTCCTAGACCGCAGCCTGAAAGTGCACTTGCTGAAGCTGATGCAAATTTTGACGAAGGCATTCGTTGCATCAAGGTAGGTCACAAGTATTGATCTGACTAACAACGTCTCCTCATTCCTGCTTCTCCAACCCATTCCCTTCTCCCCCCCACCTTTCTCATCCCTATCCCTCCCCTCCTCCTGCCCTCCTCCTCCACTCCAGGCAAATGATCTTGATAAATCAGTAGAGCTATTTGCCAAGGTATTACAAGTTCGCACTAAACACTATGGAGACCTCGCTCCTGAATGTGCCATGGCATTTTATCGCTATGGCTCCTCGCTGCTGTACCAAGCCCAAGACAATGCTGATGTATTCGGGGGTCCCATGCAAGGGGGTGGCGGGGATGATGCAGAAGCACCAGAATCAGATGGCAAAGAGAATGACGAACTGGATGTCAAGGGTAAGGGTCCAGCAGCTGCTGTTGGTGGTGCATCTATGGAAGAAGAGGGAGAGAAAGAAGAAGACGGTGAACAACAAGGTGAGGATAATGAACAAGGTGAGGATGGAGACAGATCTGCAGCAGCTGACCTGGCTTCCGATCTTCAGTTGGCTTGGGAGAATCTTGAAACTGCCAAGATCATCTGGTCTCGTGATGCCAAAACTAATGCTTCAGACCTGGCTCAAGTACAGACATTGTTGGGTGATATCAAGCTGGAAGATGAGGACTGGGATGCTGCTCTTGCCGAGTATGATGCAGCTCTAGAACATCTCAATATGACTGGCACCCCTAATGGAGATAGACGCCGTGCTGATATTCAATTCAAGCGTAGTTTGGTTTTGGAGTTTATGGAGCAACCAAATCTTGCCTTGGAAGCTGTGCTTGCTGCAAAGGAGTGCTTGATACAACATAAAGCAATGTTGGCAGCCAAGGTGGATGCGTGTGACGATGTTGCTGAGCAAGCCAAGCTAGAGAATGAGCTTATTAATGTTGCTACTCTGGTGGAAGAGATCAAATATAAAGTGGAGGAGCTGGAAGAGACAGTCAAGGAAACTGAAGCAACAAAGGAGATGATTAAAACTGCGCTGGCATCCACCATGGCAGGAGGACAAGGTGCTGCTGCTGCTGCTGGTGGTGGTGGTGGTGGTGGTGAAGCAGGTCCATTTGGAGGTATCACTGAACAGAGTGGGTTTGACAAGTCAGCTGGTGGTCAAGCACCAGCAGTAATAGCAGCTATAAAAGAGCCAGCTAAAGAGGTTCAAAATCTAGGAGTGGTTGGCAGAGGTACAAAAAGAATCAACTTGGCACCAGTAAGCAATGCACCTAGCACTGCAAAGCCATCTACAACAACTGAGCCAGATGCTAAGAAGAAGCGATCTTTAGAAGACTTGATGGGCGGCAGTGGTGGTGGTGGTGATGATGCAGTAGCAGCAGCAGGAGGGACTGGTTTTGGATTTGGGGGAGAAAAGAAGGAGGCAGATGCCGCCCCTGCTGCTTTGCCAGCATTCTTGACTGCACAAGCGGTTCAAGCGACATACAAACCTGCTGATAGAGAAGACGTTAAGTGATGGATGACTACAAAGGCTGTTTTAATTTTAGGTAATGTGTAAAACATCCATAGTGACTACGGATATCAAGCCAATTTACAGTTGTCAGGTAAATCTATGTGAATGTATATATATATAAAGAGGGAAAATAGCTTTTGCAAAAAAAAGTGATGACATGCAAATAAGAAAAAGAAAAAGCATTGTTTGTTAGTTTGGGAGATCTGCAGTGGCAGTTTATGGGTACTCATACTAGATGTAATATATTCACTCCTAATAGGGGGAGAAGGGAAGAAACTATTATGAATACATTTCTTCTTCCATTTCAGTACGGTCCCCACAATCACAATCATTACCACTATTACGTTTTAGGTTGCAGTTGGGCAGACTGCTGTTGTGACAAATGATCCAATTCACCAGGCAGCCAGTTAAAAAGGTCAGGCAACCTGCTAACATCAGGCATACGACAGCTAGGCTGCCTTAATTCATCAAAAAATGAATGCGACATCGCCTCAAAAGCAGAGGCTCGTTGCCCAGGAGAATATACCAGCATCTTGCTCAATAAGTCTATTGCTTCAGCAGGAATGCGTTTAGAAAATACACTTTCCCAAGGTTGAGCATTAATATCAGGAAACTTGAACTCTGTATAATTTGGATTCATTGCATGTATTTCTTCACGACTAGGGGTGCCCAGAATCTTGATGATTTCCACCAGCTGATCTACCCCACTCTCACCAGGAAACAAGGGCTTTCCTTTCAACAATTCACCCATCACACACCCAACGCTCCATACATCAATAGCTGTGGTGTAATTGACTGCTCCAAAGATGAGTTCTGGTGCTCTGTAGTAGCGGGAGCATATGTATGAGATGTTGGGTTCCCCTGCTCTCAGTTTCTTGGCAGACCCAAAGTCACACAACTTTAGAGCATGCGTTGAAGTATCTACTAGTAGATTCTGAGGTTTAATATCACGATGGCAAATGCCAATTCTATGGATCCAGCCCAGCGCACGTAGCATCTGATAGACATACAGCTTGACCAGGAAGATGGACATGCGTTGATCTTGACGGTAATAGTGCCTGTTGATCTTGTACACTGTCTCTGGCACATATTCTAATACTAAGTTGAGGTACCTTTCATCCTTTTCATCTGCCATATAATACCAATGTTTCAGCTGCACTATGTTGGGATGAACTAATCTTCTGATGATGTCTAGCTCTCTGTTTTTGAATCTTTTATCCTGCAAAACCTTCTTGATAGCTACAACCTCTCCTGTTTCCAAACAATGTGCTTTGAACACTACCCCAAATGATCCATTACCCACCACCTTTTCTAACTTGTAATGGATTCTAATCCGTTCACTTTTGGGACCTCCATCAGTCACTATAGTCTGTCCTAGAGCGTTGGGGTCTCCACCATCTTTGGCTCTCCCTGCAAAAGGTGATTCTGTGCCTTCTCGCTGTCCGGGTGTAAGGGCAAGCTGCGTCAGGCCTTGCATAATTCCTGATGTTGAGGGTGCTCTACTATCTGTGGGTTCAGTCTGCTGCTGCTGCGGCAGCGGCATACCTGTGTGTGAGGGGAAAAGAGAGGGGGGTGATGAGTGCGACGACGGGGGAAGGAGTATCGTTTGCAAACCTGTTTCGAAAACTTTTCTACAAAGCGATCAAGAAGTAGACTTGGGTATCAGGACGTCGTATCCACTTACTTGAGGAGGCACCTTCCTGATTCTTGCTATGTTTTGCCTGCTCCTCACCATCACTCTTTCGTGATGCGAAGCTTTTTCGAATTACATCCATTTTTGGACATCAGAATATTCCAAAGCGAAAGTATGTTGAAAGATTTGAGGAAATTTAGCTTGGTTTCTTGTCGAATTCAATTTAAAACACAGAAGAAATGAGCTTCTACACTGATCTAACGGATGGTCAAACCCCTCAAATGGTGATGTTTGTCGATGAATAATATGGAAAGTGTTTTGTAAAGTTCAGTAGTGGGGCAGGTTTTAAACTCATCCTATACTTTGCCCTCTGAGATTTTTCATTCTTGAGCCAGCCTCAAAGAATGCATGAAAAAGACAAGGAAGAGCTGCCACTTCCCATATAGATCGTTTAAAATTGAAGATCAACATATCTAGACGCATCTTAACGGCTTTAAGACGTTCAAACAACGCCAGAACGTGATTGATCTCAAACACAAACATGGCTTCAGAAGAACCCATCAAGAAGCAGCAAGAGCCCACCAATGCTTTAGAAGAAGAGGATGAGTTTGAGGAGTTTGAAGTAGAAGGTGAGAATGCCTAGATTAGTAGTACTCGTGCTGAGACGCTGGAGCTCGATCACTTTTGCTGTTTCATCGACGACGTTCGGGGGACTTCCTCTCCGTCTCCTTCTCCACATTTGGAATAGTAATAGTAATAATAATAAGCGTCATCACTACAATCACTAATCTTGCTCATTATACTCCTCCCCTTTCCCTTCCCTCTTACAGATTGGGATGCTAGCCAAGAAAACCCAGAAAAAGAACAATTATGGGAAGGTGATTGGGACGATGATAATGTGAATAACGACTTCTCTCGTCGACTGAAAGAAGAGCTTGCAAAGCAAGGTAAATAATAATAATATCGAGGAAGGTTCATCCTATGAATATATACAGAAAATATTTTTTGCATCCCCACTGTTTTGTTAAATGTTTCCCAGCTCGACAATCATCTCAGCCACCGTCCTGTGTCTGCAATATCCACCCACTGCTCTCAATGAAGCTTCATGTCTTTCTTGAGAATATGTCAAACTGCCATCTACCACCAAAGTCACCAGATAACCCAGATCACACGCATCTCTAACAGCATGCTCTACACATTGATCAGTGAGGCATCCTGCCATAATGAGATGCTCTATCTTCATACTTCTCAAGATGTAATCAATGTTAGTGCTCAAGAAGACAGAACTACTCGTCTTGGCTAATACTATCTCATTCTCTACCGGATCTAATAATGGAGCAGCTTCATCTGAATTAGGAGGGACATGAAATCCTGATATCTTGTAATCCAGGCCTCTATCCGCTCCATCTTGACGGAGGCTTTGGATGACTGCTTGGAATAGGGCTACTTGTTTATCAACACACTTCTCTCTTAGGGAATGTAGGTTTTGCAATAGTTCTGGTATCATACTAAAAAAATACTCAGATTCCTGTAGTAGTTGTTGTGAGGACATATATAGAGGTATTAGTAGATGCTAACTATTAATAAAAAGGTAGGTGGGTGCTGAATAGAGAGGCTCTCCCACCGACTCCCATATTTCTCTGGCCTCTTCCTCATTACCCTTCGGTGCTCTTCCGTCATGGCTCGATAGATGGCTCCAGACTTGCTGCAATTGTATTTCTGTACGTCTATAATGAGTAGAGCAGTGATTCCTTGCTGCACACATGCTTCTCTCAGTCCACTTTGAGGTAAATAGCTAGCCATCTTGAATCTTGACTGGAGATGTTGATCACCAGACTGGAGATAGCTGCTGTCAATAATTCCCAGAGAGATGGTATATTTGAATGTTCTGCTCTTTTCCAAGGTGTTGATTGATAAAGTGGAGCAGATTGCTCGTCAGAACCAGCAAAAAACTCTCAAAAAGGTTCCTCTCCTCACTCCTCGTCGCGTCAGTTGTCGTGCTCCCCCTTCTCCTGTCTTTCAAATCATTAAGTACTAAATTAGACTGTCACTTTCATCCAAATGCATCTGATAAGATCATCAACAACAGATTGTATCAATCAAAGGTCTTGTCACACCAACTAAGTAGAGGATTTTGATCTGATCAAAGGAAGAAATGAAAAACAAACGAAAATCCAGGTACGATTCACTGTAGTCTTTCATACGATATCACATGCACCCAACCACCCAATAGTTCTAGTCAACACATCAACTAATGAGTAACCTTCCCCAAAACTCCAGAAGTCCGTCACCGCCAGACGATGCTCACCCTCGCAAAGACCGAAAAAGCCCCCTGGACAGCAAGTCAAGGAAGCATCATAATCACAATAACGATAATGATGCAGACCGTAAAGCAGAACAAGCCAACAGATGGGGAAAGCCAGACAATGAAGCAGAAGTTCTAGCAGAAAAGGAACCAGAGCCAGATTTCATGTTGTCAGGTGCCCTAGCAGCAGAGACAAACACAATAAACGGAGTGACAATTGTACATACAGAACCTCAAGAAGCAAGGAATCCTACAGATAAGTGGAGGTTGTATGTATTTAAGAATGGAGAGGCACTAGATGAACCTCTGTACATTCATAGACAGAGTCGGTATTTGGTTGGAAGAGAAAGGAGGATTGCTGATATTCCCACTGACCATCCTTCTTGTAGTAAACAGCATGCAGTATTGCAATTTAGATTTACACATAAGAAGGATAGGGATGGGTTGGTATCAGAGGGAGTGAGGCCCTATATTATGGATCTAGGTAGTACCAATGGTACATATTTGAATGGAGAGAGGATAGAGGCAGAGAGGTATTATGAGCTGTTGGAGAAGGATATGATAAAGTTTGGGAATAGTAGTAGAGAATATGTACTATTGAAGGAGAAGTAGGATAGGTTTGTTGTAAGTAAGATATATATTGGTATTGATACTGACTGTTATGGTGTGATGGCTTCATCATTCAGGTGGGGGAGTTATAGAATGAATATATTGGCTTGCACCCATATGTCTCGAAGAGAGAGCGGTTGGAATCCCCCCTCTCATCTCTTGTGAGAAATCTCGTGAAGGGAGGAGTTATTAAACCCAAGTGTGAGAAACATAAGCTATCATATGATTGTATTAATAGAGATATAGTCATCATATTAATAGCTCAATACAAGGCTTATTTGTCGTTTCCTGGCGAAAAAAAAAGCTTGATCAATCGTTAAAATGTCTGGTTCTGTGGCTCTCCAGGTTGAAAAGGAGGAGCCTGCTCCCGTCAGCAATGTTCCATCAACTGACTGGAATGCAGCCTTGTCAAGAAAAGACACAGCAGCCTGCCAGGGCAATGGCAAGAGAGTCCCCGTCACTTTAAGTTGGAAGAATCTTGTTGTCACAGCTAAAAACGTGAAAGGCTCTGAAATCCAAATCTTAAAGGGAGTTGATGGCTATGTAGAGCCATCTACCATGCTGGCCATCATGGGTCCTTCCGGTAAGTTTATTGCGCAATTGGGAAGCCACCATGGACCATGGATTGGATCGGCAGGCACCTCTCTCGGTCGGCATTGCTAATCGCTGTATCCTCATTTCATTTCCATATATGCAGGTTGTGGCAAGAGTACTCTTCTGGATACTCTAGGTACGTGAAATATTAAATATTTATAACATACTTTCCACTTCCCCCCATCGTGTTCCCCACCAACTCACCCACCATCGCAATCAACACCATCCTTTCACCACACACACAATACAGCTGGTAGACTTGGTAGAGGCGCTAGCTGGGATGGTGAGATCAGAGTCAATGGACATACATCTAGATTGTCATATGGACGTTCTGCCTACGTCACTCAAGATGAAGTGTTGATTGGTACCCTCTCAGTCTATGAAACCATCATGTTTGCTGCTCAGCTCCGTCTACCTCCATCCATGACTGCAGCTGAGAAACGTGAAACTGTAGATCAAACCATTGCAGAGCTAGGCCTTGAGAAGACAAGGGATACAGCTATTGGGAACTGGTTCATCAGAGGAGTCTCTGGTGGGCAACGTCGTCGTGTTAGCATTGGCTGCGAGTAAGTTTTGCATACGCACGTGTGTACATTTTCCATTTCCAAATCTCTCAATGACAACCCCCAATTAACTACTACTACTACTACTTCCCTCTCCCAACCCCCCAATTACACCCTACCCAGATTGGTACTTTCTCCCACACTCTTATTCTTAGATGAACCAACATCCGGCCTGGACAGTGCCTCAGCATTCTATGTGATGGACACCGTTAGGAAATTATGTGAAAACTGCCGTACCATCATCTCGGTCATCCATCAGCCTTCATCTGAAGTATTCTCTCTCTTTGACAGACTGTGCTTGTTGAGTGATGGCATGGTTATCTATTTTGGTGATGCTTCCAAGGCTGTTGACATGTTTGCTTCAGCTGGATTGCCAGTACCAGCAATGAGAAACCCATCTGATCATTTCCTTCACTGCATCAACAAGGATTTTGAAGGAGAAGGAGATGAAGTTGGAAACAACATTGAAACTCTAAGAAAGACTTATCTGGAGAGTCGTGTGCATACATCTCTCCTGGAGCAGGTTTCTCACCTCCATTCCAACCCAGGTGAAAAGTATGAGGCTGACATCAAGAAGCCATCATGGGCCTATCAAAATGCAATCCTGACTTGGCGTACTTTCCTCAACAATATGAGAAATGTTGGAATCTTCTGGCTGAGACTCGGCATGTATATCGGCCTTTGTCTTATGGTTGGCTTTGTCTACTTCCAGTTGGGCAATAGTTGGAAGGATGTATACAGCAGAGCAGCATTATTGTTCTTTGTTGTTGCATTCTTGACATTTATGTCTATTGCTGCCTTCCCCGCATTCATTGAAGATATGAAGGTGTTTACTAGAGAGAGGTTGAATGGATATTATGGAGTGTCTACATTCTGTATCTCGAATACGCTTGCCTCAATTCCCTTCATCTTCCTCATAGCAGTGGTTTCCAGTGCGGTGGTGTATTGGATCGCTGGACTGAATGCAGCAGCAAGTGCCTTTATCTACTTTATCCTCTGCTTGTTCATGTCGCTGGTAGTAGTAGAATCTATCATGATGGCCATTGCACCTATTGTTGGCAACTATCTGGTCGGTATTGCAGTCGGAGCTGGTTTGTTGGGCATGTATATGATTGTATGTGGATTCTTCCAACCACTTGAATCCATGCCTCAGCCTATATTGAGGTACCCTCTGTCATATATTGCCTATCACACCTATGCATTCAGTGGATTTATGAAGAATGAATTCAGTGGAGATCAGGAATGGCAAGCACCATGTGCAGCTCAGGGACAATGCCCACCAGGTGGAGATACTGTGGATGATGAGTTTGTATTGGAGTATTATGAGATTCTAGATCTGAACAAGTGGGTGTCATTTGGCATCTTGTTTGGCATGGCAGTGTTTTATAGATTTGTCTTCTTCTTTACTTTGAAGCTCAAGGAGATGAAGAGTCGTTAAGATCTATAAAAAGACAGATAGGGTGGCTAAGAACTGCAGAAGTTCCACCCTTCTCTCTCTCTCATCAAGCTTGTCATTCATTTTACCGATACAGCGCGACTGTTTTCCCAGTGCACATAAACCCTTGAGTATTAATAAGATACAACAATATTACCAAAACTATTTTCAACACACATTTTTATTTTTTACATACAGCAGTCTAAATCGTCTTTGTGTTTTATACCTGGATATCCTTGGCTGTAAGCAACTCTTTTTTCTTTCTCTTGCATCGCCTATTAATCACATTCTCCACTGCAACAACAACACTACCACTACTACTACTAGCCATCATGGCATCTTCAGAAGCTGCATCTTCACCATTAAAACTACCATTACCATCCACGGCAACCATTCCATTTCCATTGCTCAATGTGGCTTCTTCCTCTCCTCCAACTCCTCCTCCCTCGACATTACCACTATCACTAGCATTACTAGCCATCACCGCTCCATCAACATCGCTACCTACTTCAACGAGTTCTCCAGTACGACGAGCTTTTCCCAATCCAATAGGACCCAAATCGAGATCTCCTAACTGCACACCGCCCAATTTACGCAAAAACACCTGAGTGGCACTCGTAATGACTGTATTGCTAAAATAATACAGGCTCAGCCCAGAGGGAACATTCAGAGAAAACCACCCAATCATCAAGGGTAGAAGCGCTACAATAATTTTTTGTGTCTTGGCATTATCAGCATTAGGATCAACAGGTGGAGATATAATTGCACTTGATATCCATTGAGCTACCACCAAGGCCACTGGAAGTACCAGATACCTGGAAGCTAGCTCCCACCCAATAGGAGGGTGACCATCAACTAATGGAAACAGCCATGCGGTTCCTGATCCTGCCTTCTGTGCAGCTACACTGGTAGGTCCAGCTAGAGAGGGAATCCAATAAAACCCCTGGCCTTCTAATGTTCCGTCCTGGGCTACCTTGCTCAGAGATCTATACAGACCAATGAATATTGGAATTGTTGCCAAAGAAGGCAGGCAGCCAGCTAATGGATCAACACCTGCCTTTTCATACATAGCGTTCTGTTCTCTCTGTACTGCATCTTTGTTGTCGCCGTACAGCTCTTTGATTTTATCAATCTGTGGTTTAAGGCGCTGTACTGCCATGGTGCTTTCTACTTGTTTTTTAGTCAATGGAAAGGCGGCGAGTTTTACTAATGCTGTCAGAGCTACTATAGACCAGCCATATGAGTATGGGACATTATATTTATCAAAGAAGCTCTGTATGTTGGTGAGAATGTATTCTAATCCATTGACAAGAGGGTCAAGGAAGCCTGGCTTGGGCTGGCCATCTGCAGTCGCTGCTGCTTGTTGAACTGCAGCATCAGCGAGGTGTAGAACGTCCCTGAGGATGTGTTCGTTGGCATTGATCAACTCTTGTATGTGAAGATGTGCGTGTGTTGATGTAGTAGCCATGTCTAATTCAGTCAATACTGCCCGGGGAACAATGACTGAACGGTTTCTTGAAAGGGAAGACGTTCGCCGTCTGAGACGACGGGGAGCTTGTTGTTGTCTGATGCTAGAATGAATTGTGGTGACAGCATTGCCTCCGACACAGCAATTGCCATTAAACATACCAGATCTATTGTGCAGCATTGTGGGATGCAATGGTCTCCAAAACTTCGAAGCTATATCCCAATATAAAATGTGGAGCTGAATCTAAAATTCTCTATCGTACTTGCGTTCAAGCACTATCAATGTCCCCTCATTGAATTTAAAAACTTCTCGCTAATACATCACTAAACAATGCATGCAAATCCAGCACCTTGATGCAGTTTTATCCTGAGCCGATAGCGATATCGTTTCCAAGCATAAAATCAGTCGCCAGCCTGATCTGAGGCCATAATCCAACGAAATTCAATTTTGTTTGCATATTGTATCACATTGGGTTTACAGGATTGTTGAGATCTTAGCAAAATGAAGACTTATCTAGGGTGGAAGGGCAAAAATACCTTTTATCACTATGATTCCTCAACCATACTGTCGTCCTTGCCTCTGCAGACGAAATTAACTCGCAATTTAAGTTCCACATGCCGTAGGTTAGATCATCACCGACCACCCAGGAGAAACTACATCGCCATCACAGCAATAGTTTCTCAATTATCTGACGCTCTGGTCAACCCAACAGTCGTCGCCCCCACTGCAGTAGGTCTAATCCTTGCTGCTATTGGAGCATTACGCTTCTACACTTACAGCCAAATAGAATTAATCACTGCATCAATGCTGAGTAGACATGTCAAGCCTGGAGGAGCTCGTGTTTTACAAGTAGGAGGCTCCACTAGAGACTTATATTATTATCCCAAGGGTACCACCTCTGTGACAATCTTATTACAAAAGGAAGGCGAGAGCTCTGGTTTCTGGGAACAAGCAGGTCTACAGGCCCAGGTTCCAGTAGATATAGTTAGGAAAAGTGAAGGTATTAGAGATGGTTCATATGATTCAGTAGTAGCATTCAACCAATTAGACAGCAAGAAGATGATTAGTAATACCCCCTTGATTACCAAGTTGAAGGAAAGCTTAAAGCCAGGAGGTACATTCATCTTTATACAAAAGTTGAGTGATGGAGTGGAAGAGTCAACTATTGATAAATTAGTAGATAGTCCTAGTTGGGATTTCTGTCAGTGGGATAGTTTTCTTGGTGGAATAGATGGACATGTAGCTGGAGTGGGTATTAAATCAATGACGGGCGGGAAGGATGAGTCGGTAGACAAGGGGGCGTTTGAGCAGGTCATGAAGATGAAGAAGAAGAAGAGGAGGAATTAGAACTTCCCTATTTGGTCATTTGGTTGGTCGCAGTGTGTGTGCAGAGAAGGAAGTAAATGTATCATAATTATGGTTGGTACTTTTTTGAAATGCCTTGCAACGAGGAAGATGAGTAAAGCGATCGAGTCCCGGGCAAGCGCCCTCCCTGTTGGTTGAAAGATTGAAACATCTTCCCTGTGTTATTCACAATATACGCTTTTGTATGACACATACAGTTGTCAACCAAGTATTCAAACGTTACAAGCGGCTAAAACAGCGACTATCAATAAAGTTAAAGAAAAATAATCACTAGGACATTGCCTGTGGACGTAGAATGGGGACAAAGGTCATGAATGTTATTCATATTAGATAAAAAATCGTGAATAATTCATCAGAAACTGACTAGAGCTCTTGGCACTTCCCAGAATCGCTTTGAGATCAGACAATAAAACGAATCTCTATCGAGTCTCTCACTCTTATCCTGGGACAGTACTCCTATTTCACTCTGCGAGCATGTCAGGAGAGGATGATGTCAATGACGATAACCCTGGCCGCGAACTTCAGAGAGTAAAGGTCTACCGTCTCAACGACGAAGGCCATTGGCTCGATTTTGGCACTGGCCACGTCCGTGTAGAATACCTTGAGAGAAGCACAGACCTTGGTCTGGTAGTCATCAGTGAAGGAGACAACTGTACTTCACTATTGATACATAGAATCTCCAAAGAAAATGCGTATCAGCGTCAAGGAGATGATACCATTATTACATGGAGTGATCCAGATATAGGTACCGACATTGCTCTCAGTTTCCAAGAACCCCAAGGATGCAATTTTATATGGGAAGAGTTACAGAGCATTCAAGATGGGAGCACCAATGGACCGCTCCTTTCAGCAGCAGCAGCTGCAGCAGCAGAAGGCCACCATAGAGCAACAGCTATGAATGGAGACTTGTTTCTCTCTCACCAACATCATCACCGACATCACTCTCAGATGCACCATCACTTCTCTTCTGGCAATGGTATTATAGATGAGTTTGATGCAGTCAGTGCTGCTCACTTTGAAGATCTAGCTAGAGATCACAATCATGTACTAATGATGTCAGTTCCACATATCAATCTACCTGATCCTGACCTAGCATCACTTCCCGACATTGCCAATGAATTAGCAAATGCACCCATGTTCCAGCGAGATGTCCTGGCATCCCAGCTACAACGACCAGGCTACATGATCAAGTTACTAGAGACTTTTAGAACAGCAGAGGATTTGGAGGACGAAGAAACACTCATGGCTGCATATGTATGTATAAAGTCTGCAATAATGTTGGGCGATACGGGATTGAATGAGCTCATGTTCTCAGATGAATGTATACTGGATGTGGTGGGTGCCCTTGAATATGAACCTGGTGTTGCTGCAGATGCTAGGCCAAAACATAGAGAGTTCCTGGAAGAACAAGCTAAGTTCAAGGAAGTGGTGCCCATACAAGATGCTGCAGTGAAGGGAAAGATTCATCAGACATTTAGAGTCAACTACATAAAGGATGTGGTGCTGCCACAGGTACTAGATGATGCGTCATTCTCTACATTGTCATCAATGGTGCTGTTCAATAACATCGATGTGCTTCAAGGATTGCAAGCTGATGCTACCTTCTTTCCTGGTTTATTTGCTCAATTGAATTCGGTATCTACCACTGCAGAGGAATGGAGGGACCTGGTTACTTTCTTACAAGAGTTATGCAGCACAGTCAGGCACCTGAATCCTGGGCAACGGAATGACATTCTACTGAGACTGGCCGACTTGGGGCTCTTTGAAGTGATGACTGCTGTGATGGGTAGTGATGATGTTGAAGCTCAGTTTAAAGCTGCTGATATTCTGCTAACTGATGTGTCTCACGATCCAAGAAACCTGCGAAACTTTCTTTACAAGCAAGAAGATAACAAGCTGTTTACTCTACTGGTCAGTGCTTTGCTTGGCAATAAAGCTTCGGAGACATCTGGATTGCAAGAACAGGTGCTGGACATGTTGAGAATGCTGCTAGATCCAGAGTCCTTGCCAACAATGCCTGAGAAGGACAATTTCGTCAACTTATTCTACGAAAAGTATATTGAGAAGCTTGTCAATGCTCTGGAGAATGCAGCAGAGAAGCCAGATGACCCTGAGGCTGTATCTGCAGCAACAATAGCTCACATAGTAGATCTACTTTGCTTCTGTGTCACCCAGCACTCTTATCGGATAAAGTATTATGTATTGAGGACAGATGTGATGCAAAAGGTAGTCAAGTTACTGAAGAGGAAGGAAAAGTGGATTGTTCTTGCTGGTCTAAGATTTCTAAGAATGTGTCTATCACTCAAGGATGAGTTTTATAATAGGAAGTTTGTCAAGGAAGGATTACTAAAGCCCATCATCAAGGCATTCTTAGATAATGGCATCAAATACAATTTGCTTAATAGTGCTGTATTGGAGTTTTTTCATTTCATTTGGAAACAAAACATGAAGGGACTCTTGGCTGCAATTGTCAACTCGCCACAATGGACTGAGCTCGAGGCAAAGAATAGCGAGTACACAGACATGTTTGTACAAATGAAGCAACGTCACGAAGCTAATGTAGAAGGAAGGAGTGTAGGCGGTGCACATGATGAGGAAGCAGCTCAGCAACATGCAGCACAACAACAGAGAGAGGCTGCTGCAGCAGAAGAGAGGAGAAGAAGAGGTGAAAGGCAGGTGGATGATAATGAAGAGAATTACTTTAGAGAGAGCGGCAGTAGTGATGATGATGATGATGATGATGATGATGATGATGATGATGATGATGATGATGATGATGAGAATGGTAGTGCAGGGGCAGCTACAAGAGACGCACCTCGTCCTCCTGATCATGATATGATTCATCGTCAGGAAAATGGATTTATAGGGCCATTGCCTCCATTCCAGAGACCTCCTCCAATGATTCATGATAATAATAATAACAATGTTCTGGGAAGGTTGGTTGACTATGATGATGACGATGATGAAGATGACTTGACATTCGGAAGAGTAACTTTACATTCAGCTGGTAGTACTCCCAAGAGAAGTGCAGATGGCCACAGTGGTGGGTTCCACACAGAGAAGAGGCAGAAGAGTGAGGAAAGGATAGTTTTGAAGATAGATGGGAGCAGTATTAGCAAAGATCGTCCGACTTGATGATAGTAGTACCAACTGAATGGTTGTTGTACATACCTTTTACTTAAAAAACATTATGACGGACATTTAATGTAGGTTTGTATTACACAATAGTAGCGATGGCAACATCTACCAGCACTTGTATTATATTATATTGTTGCTACTCACAGGGTGGCAACCATCATCCTCTGTTGAAGAATAATCGATACCAATATATCGGCCTTGCAGAGAAAGCAGCAACTCAACTATATTCACCCTACCCACCCATTCCTCTTGATGCATTAATTTGCCCCAACATCGGGTGTATGAACATTGCGTAGCAAGCGGAAAGCTGGGCCATACTGTAAGCCAGATTCACGAAGTTGAGCATACAGTTGAACAGTGTCCCTGTAGTGATAGAACATTGTTGAAATTGTCAGAATGGGACAACGTTGAGAGGCGATGCCTTGGATGCATTGAAAGCTCGTATAGGAACACTGATAGGTCTGGCTTCACCAGAAGTGTATATACCAGCTGAAGCACCTCTGAATGGCAGTCAACAAATCGTTCTTCTTACCTGGGGACGGTGGCGGAGACTCTCTGGGCATCGATTGTGCGCTCGGCCATGCCCTTGTTAAGCTTATCCTGCCTCTTTTTCTCAGCCTGTGATACAATGAATATGTGTTAGAAGGTTGAATAGATTGAAACGGGCTTATCTATCAGAGGTTTAGAAACATTTGCCATGCTCACCTGGTACACAGACTTAATCAACTCCTGGAAGGCATTGACATCGTCACCTAGCACGATATTTGCTACCTCTGGCTCCTTTTCCAAAGCTTCCATCTTAGCTGGGTCGGCTTTCAGAGCTTCACGGAATGCAACAGGATCTTTTGCAGTGCCATCGTCATTGAGAGCGTAAGCGTCCATAATTACTAGGCTAGAGCACGTAATGTGAAGTGGTACTTGACTCTTGAAATAAGATTCCTTCTACTTTGTTTTTGACAGAGCGGTTGTTAGAAACAAGAGGTCAAATGAGGCCGGTCAACGCACTCTCCTCTCCCCAAGGCAAATGTTGGGGAAGGCCTCATTGGGGGGGTCGTCAATTTCCATTCACTCAAAAGTTGCATACTTGTATGGCTTGAAGCCTACATTGATGCTGAGCACTTGAAGTTCACAGGGTATGTTTAAAAAACCAGTCTCCTCTCTCTTCTCCAGTCATTGGACATCGATGTCCATCCTCCTCTTCGGCCTCTCTCCACCCTGGCTCTTTCCCTCCCCCACAAGTTGCGGAGACACACATGACATGCACAAATTCAACTTTACATTTAAGTGTCTTGTGAACATGCATAGTGTACTCTCTTCTCGAGCAGCAGCCGGTGTGGCTGCGCAATCGAGTCGCTTGACGGCTGTCCCATTACGCCTCCCACAGAGCAACATTAGAGCAGTAGCTACACAACAAAGCCGTAGACTTAGTGTAATTTCACAAGCTATTGAAGGTGAGTAGAGTTCAGTTTCCTGAATAGTGAGAACTATCGCAATGCATATAATCATCTCAGATAAGGAGCCCATCTTCGTCTTCTAACTCAAATCGTTCCCAACTCATTTCTAAACATGCAGCACCATCATCACCATCTAAACCAGAGCCATCATACGCTGGAGTTGCAGACACATATGCAGTGGTCGAAATCGGAGGGCATCAGCTCATTGTCGAGGAGGGCCGTTGGTACACCGTCAACAGGTTGCAGGCTGAGCCAGGTAGCAAAATTCAACTGGGCAGAGTTCTGGCCATCAAGCACGACGGCAAATTCCATGTGGGACAGCCTTTCTTGGAGGGAGCCAAGGTTGAGGCAGAAATTTTGGAAGAGCTCAAGGGACCAAAGGTTATCGTATATAAAATGAAACCAAAGAAGCATTATCGCCGTAAGAATGGCCACCGTCAACCACTGACCAAGTTCATGGTGACCAAGATTAGCAACACGTAATAGTGAGCTTTGTATATATGCAGTTTATAGATATAAGTATTCGACACACCTGGTGTAATAAAAACATCAAATATGAGATGGAGAGAGGGAGTGTGGCAATGATAATTATCATGCACCCTTCTTGTGCATATCTCTTCTCCCTTATCTTACACTTTTCACTCGTTTAGATACTCTCCAAGCACTGACAGGGTATGCTTCAATGACAGGCAACACTCTATGCAACCACACCATGATGACCACTCCTCCTCCAATGGACATCCAACTCAACAAATAAAACCCATCCATTGCCAGTCCTCTAGTCAACCAATCAATAGCAGCATATATGAAGAATTTAGGTACCACTACACCTATATTAGCTATTGTATTCAATAATGTCAGATACGCCCCTCCCATCTCTGGATCACTCACCGTATTATACACCGACCCAAGAGATGTGAACATTAATGTTGATGTGAAGGATGTAGCAGCACCCAACATGGCTAGCCCTATAAAGAACACAGGTGCATCTCCTATATATTTAATATTACTATTAGCAGGGAAATAGTACACTACTAGGGTGGTAATTGCAGCTAGACCCAGCCTCACTCTATACCCTAACATCCATGGTTTCCAGGGAGACGAGGCAGCTGCCCATCTGCCCGCAATAAAGGCAGAAACAAGCTCCATTGGGAACTCTATCAAAACAAGGCCAGCAAGTGCCTCTCTACTGACCCCCTTTTCTAATAATTTCAATGGAGCGGCTGACTCTACTGTGAGTACTCCTATTCTACCTATAACCAAGACCACTGATAATAGCTGCACTGGCTTTAGACGCACCACATCAATCAGTTGAGTATATGCATGTCTGAGAGTGGTCATGGTGGATACTCCTTCCTTCCTCTTCCTATTTCCATTTCTCTTCTTTCCATTGCTACCACTAGTAGTATCATGATTATCATCATCACCATCATCATCTTCAGATACAAACAAGGCAATAGCCAAGGTGACTACTATATAAAACCATCCCCAAAAGGTTAAATAACTACCCAATGACACAATCCCTACATCAGACACCAGACCATTCTTTCTAAAATGTTGATTGCAAAATTCAGCATCATTAAGAGCCAGGAAGACGGTGAATGATGTAAAGTAACCTATATTCATTCCTATACTTTGACATGTTGATGCCCAACTGACGTATGGTTTGCTGAGCAGAGTGAGGGCCCAGCCGTCTACTGCTATATCTTGTGTTGCTGCTAGTAACACCAAGATGAAATAATACATAGTTAGGGTGATTGCATCAGCAGCATCCATCCACTTTTCAACCCAAGAGCTGCCAGCAATCATGACGATGCCAGAGAGGAGCTGCATGGGGAGGATCCACGACTTTCTTCTTCCCAAGGATTTGTTATAGACAGAGTCAACAATGGGAGACCAGAATAACTTGAAAGAATAAGGATATGCGGCTAGAGAGAATATACCAACTGCAGTGTAAGACATCTTGGATTTGAGTAAAAAGGGCATACTGCCCATGCTCATGCCAATTGGCACTCCTTGAATGGCGTAGAGGAGGACGAGGAGAAGGAAGCGGCCAGGCTCATCTCTGAGTGGACTAGAAGCTAGGCGTCTTTTAGACGCTGATCTGGTAGCATAGGCTGCCATTGAATTGGTATTAACCCAATGAAGGGACTGATACAATGAAAAGATGTGAGTTACGGCTCGATTTTGCTCTGAAGATCTTAAATGATGACAACATAAATGATCAAAGAGTCGAAGGATTCTTCTCAAACTGGGTCTGATGTGGCTGATTGAATCGTATTGAATGCATATTTTTATGGTTTGAATTGGCTTGATGCTGTATATGGGTGCAGTTCTTAAAGGCCTGGACAGACCCTGACAAAAGAGAAGAATGTTAGTTGCGTTTTATGAGCCTCAAACGATGTTGTTTCTGTAAATCTGTAAAATACAACTATTGTGAACCTGAACTCAAGGTTACACAACCCAGAATCACAAACGAACATGGGTGGAAAATAATTCGATCCATATTAATCCGATACTCTGGAAACCAATCATTTGGTTCTACACTTCCTCTATCACACCCTTCAACAGAGCCCTTGAACTATGTCCCTTGCTCTTGGATTTGGAGCTGCCACCGCTGCAGGCCTCTATTACTACAGCACACGACGTGGAGGCCCATTGGACGACGAGGACAGGCCGTTGCTCAGAGACAGAACACACTCCAACGTCCACGCCGCTCCAGAGTCACTAAAAGAAGACCTCTATTTCCTATTTGAAGGGCTACGCTATGTCTATAGTGAGACCATAGGCTCATGGAGAGCTGCAGATCTGGTCCTAGGGATCAGACACTTCTGTCTCAAGGACAATGCAGTGCACCCTACCACCGACATTGCCCAACTAGGAACTCCCTATGCTCGAGGCTTATCAGGCCCCTCTCTGGCCCAAGCCCTCGCTGAGCTGGCCATCATAGAAAGAGTATTCCGTTTATGTGCAGGCATGAGAGAACGCAGGCCAGATAAACAGAGACTCTATTTCCAAAACGTGTGTAGAGTTGATGTAGAAGGAGGTGACCTCATTGACCAAGTATTTCATGCTGGAGTATTGAAGCCAAGTTACGTAATCATCAGAGACAAGCCACTAGGCGCTATTACTCTCATCATCAGAGGAACCCATTCATTCAAAGATTTGATTAGCAGTCTCACTGGAGCTCAGAAACCTCACCATTTATCAGATTCTAATGGAGTAGTGCTGGGTCATGCACATTTTGGAATGTTGGCAGCTGCCCGTTGGTTGAAGAAGACCGTGCAAGTTCAGCTGAAACAAGCTTTGGAAGACAATCCAGGATTCAAACTCAGAATAATAGGCCATTCATTAGGTGCAGGTGCAGCTGTTATCCTCACAATGTTACTCAGAGAGAGCGGTCCTCCATTTGATGACACAACATGTATAGCAATCGCGTGTCCATGTTGCTTGACAGCCAATCTAGCCAAGTCTTGCAGTAGTTATGTCACATCTATCATCAACAATACTGATGTGGTTCCTACTATATGTCCAGCTAATGCTGATAGACTGAGGGAAGATATATCATCATCAGATTGGATGAAGGAGTGGAAGGCCAATATGAGATCATCAGCGGTGGTGCAAGCAGTAGAAAAGGGGATCACCAAGGTGGGGAGCGTTACTATGACTGCTACAAGCTGGACTACTAATACATTGAGTGCATGTTATTCTTCTACTACTAGTTTTAGGAAGAGAGGGCATAAGAGAAGGAATAGTGATACTGATACTGGTGCCATACATGACGTTGATAATAATAATGAAGACGGTGGTGACGGTACCAACAATGATGATATCGACGATACCATAGGTGGTGGAACTACTACCACTACCACTACCACTACCACCATCGATCCCCCAGATATTGGAGATTCATATTCAAGATGGGGAAGTATCTCCTCCTCTATTGCCCAGGTAGTCACCCAATCGTCATTAGGAAGGTTCACTACTGGATGGAGTGTTTCGAGACAAGAACAACAAGATGTGACCATTACTGCTGTACACCAACAAGAAGAAATAAGAGAAGAAGAAGAAGATGATGAAGAAGATGATGATGAGTTGAGGGAGCAACAGCAGCTGGAAGATGAGCTTCAAAGGCAAATGTCAACAAGTATGAATGCAGTAGAAAGGGCAGTACATGATGCCGAGGAGGAGGAAGCTAGGTTACATATTGAAGATCACATTCCCACTGTTATTCGACCTGGTCAAATATACCCAGGTAGCAGTGGTGGTGGTGGTGGTAATAATAATAATAATAATAGCGGGGGAGCATCCTCCTCTCTCTCTCGAGGTACTACTACTGACAATAAGCAAAAATCTTGGAAGAGACAGATGCATCCAGCAGGAAGGATCCTTCACCTTGTACCAGCTACACTAGTACTGGGAGGTGAGTATGGAGGAGGAGAAAATTCCCAGCAACAAGCTAGAACCACACTGCAGAATGTCAAGGATGCATTGAGAGAGGAGAGGGAGATGGTGGTTGATGGTGAGAGAGGAGGTTCTCATACATATACATCTTCCAAGTTATATCATGATCAACAGATGATATTGCTGGACCATGTTCCTAACGAAGCTTACTGTCGTATTAAGCTATGTAGAACTGTCCTGTCTGATCATATTATTCCAGAGTATTTGAGAAGTTTGGAAAGTGCTGTGGGGTTGATTAACGAGGGGAAGATGGAATACAGGTAGTAATGTGTATATATGTGTATGTATACCAAGAATAATAATTTATTTTGTATTCATCTATGTGTATGTTTTTTTACAGTAATGTAAGTTTGTAGTCCTCCTGCCAATTCATGGTGTAAGAATGAAGGACACATCAGCACCTCTAGTCCAATCCACCTTCATACTAGCTTCTTAACATTGCATCATGCAGCCTGGAATAAAATACCTCCTCCCAGCATTGTATCGCCCTAATTCAACCCTAAGTTGTGTGTTGCTAATTAATAATAACAGTCTTGTTTTGTTTAAGTGTAATAATGGTGAAGTCATTAGTAGCATTCCTGCTTGCAGCACTCTGTGTTGTGGCAGCCACTGTGGGTAAGTGAAAGAAAAGCGGAGTAGGATGGTTTCCTTCTTCCATACTGTCTTGGAATGCATGTATATGCTCTGGTTAAGTGTTATTGTAGTCGTGTACACGCTCCAAGGCACTGAAAATAGAAGAGAAGTGGTTCTACTCTATTCTATTCTACATCTTGACACCTTCCTTCCTCTTCCCCCCCCCTCCCCCCCCTCCCCTGCTTCCCGATCGCTTCTCCCTACTTCACAGGTGCTTCTGGAAGGAAGCTGCGCCAGGCTCCTCTTGAGCAGTTTATGCTCCCACCTCCTCCTCCTGAAACGGAAGACTTTGAAACTCAGATTCAACAAGCAGCAGAAGCAAACGATGCCATGCAGTTTGAGCAAGTCGCTGGTCAAGTCCTGGCCGAGCCTGAAGGCGAGACCAACCTGGCCAATGTGTTCCAGTCACTCATCAGTGACGGTGAGACCGAAAATCTCCTCACCTTGCTGTCACAGGTGGTTGAAGAAGAAGCTCCCCCTCCAGAAGAGATGCCCCCTCCCGAGGAGCAGCCCCCTCCCGAGGAGATGCCACCTCCAGAACAACCACAGCAACCACCTCCAGAGGGTGCCAAGCGCCGTCTTGCTCAAGCTGAAGTTGACCCTCAACAGATTAGCCAGGCTTGGTCTCTGGCACTCCAGCACCTTATTGCGGTGGAAGAAACTGATGCAGCAGCAGAGGCTATCGCTCTTACATTGAGTGACGCGGGTGGCGAACAACTTGCTACTACTACTGGGCAGGAACTAGAATCAATGGTTGCAGAAGTGGGATGTGAACAACCTCCTGTGACTGCAGTCTTTCAAGAGCTGAGAGATCTTTTGGAGGAGGAGGAGGGTCAAGAAGAGGAGATGCCACCACCAGAAGGTGAGGCTGAGATCCAGCCCCAGATCCTCCAGCAAAACTTGCAGGAGTTCCCGTCTTTGCAGCAGTGCTACCAACAAGTCGCTGGAGAAGAGGCACCAGAACAGCCACCGGTGGAACAGCCTCCACCAGAGGAGATGCCTCCACCAGAGGAGCAGCCTCCACCAGAGGAGATGCCTCCACCAGAAGAGCAGCCTCCACCACAGCAGCCATGAAGGGGTTTTTTACCGGTTGTTTTCAAAGATTTAAATTTTGATTACAATGTTCTATAGATAGCCGCTTTTACTTGTAATATACTATACATACAAGCTCTTTACAAACATTACATCTTTGCTCCACTACCTGCTCTACCAAATGTGCCTTTCATCAACGCCTGCCTAGCCTCTTCTGCATTACCAGTCTGACAAACCGACTCAATAATCATTGCCAACCGCGAGCTAATAACACGAGCCCCACCAGCCCCACACCTTGTTCTCACTGCTGCCGTCAGTTGCTGAGATGCATCAATTGAGTTGATCAACATGCCCTGCTCTTGTTGACGACCATTGCCCACCGTTTGTTGGTGTTTTTGTGTCTGTTTACGAAGATCCTCCAATAGTCTTAGTAACCTTGATGACACATCATCATCACTGTCACCAGCAGTAGCTCTGAGTTGATTATACACAGCTGTCATTGCTTGTTTTGAAGATTCCATTCCAACAAACCTTCCTACATTCTGCTTCAACGAATCCAACTGACTTTTATACAACTGCTGCTCCATATTATAAGCTGCACACAACTGCCTATACCTCAATCTACAAGCTGCTGCATTCCTTCTTTGTCCTTGCCTCGCTGCACTATCGACTCCCATTAAAGAAGTAGCAGCTGCCCCTGCACCCAGCACTTCAGCTGCTGTCACATACACACCATCATCAGCTGGAGGCTGTCCTCTCTCGTACAACAACCCCACTACAGAGCATAATACAAGATCTTCTTGTGTTTCCCATGGAGCAGGAATAGATGCATAGTCAATACGGCGTTTCTTCGGTTCTCTATCTAATCTTGGCGATACTGCTGTATCCTCATAATTCTGTTGAGTAGCTGCTGCTGCTGGTGGTTTTATTTTAGCACCTCCAGCAGCAGCAAGAGCACCACCACCATTACCACCACCTCCACCTCCTCCTGGTCGCTGAACAACCAATCCATAATGAGCCAGCCAAGCTTCATACGCCTTTTGTCTCGCATCCTCCTCTTTCTGAGCCATCTCCACTTGTTCCTTATACGCATTAGTAGCAGCCTGTCTATCCCAATCAGCCACAATATTAGCCTCTTCATCCTCATCAATATCAGCCTCTCTTTCTTCCTCCTGAGCCTCAATTGCATCAATGTCAAACTCTTCCACTGCGTAAGTGGCCTCTACTTGGGCAGCTAGTGCATCAGGGTCCACTTCAGGCTGTTCTGATTCTAATAATTGCACTGCGTACCTCTCTATAGGGCGCAGTGCATTGTTGAGTTGCTCCAGAGCATCTGCACCGTCAGCACCACCCGTCAATGCTGCAACATCCATCATCATTTCATCTTCTTGAGCAGCTGCAGCAATGGGTCCCGCTTGTTCCTTGTCTTGATGTGGTTTGCTAGGACCTGCCTTGCCTTCATATTCATCATCGCCACCATCTACTTCTTCTTTCTGTTCTTTCTCTCCTTCTCCTCCTTGTGCCGCACCACTTCCACCTCCATTCTGAGGTTCAGAAGCACCAACAACTCCTGAAGGAGGATCCTTAGTGAACTCATCCATTTCATGAGCAACTTCCTCTTCTAGGGCATCAGCAGCTGCAGCATCTCCTTCATCTTCAGCTGCTCTCATTGCAGCTCTGATCTGGGCTGCTGTGGGTTGATCACCAGCAGTAGTAGTAGTCGCAGCAGCAGGTGCAACAGCAGCAGCAGCACCAGCAGTAGCAGCGATAGGTGCAGTGACTGGAGTGATGTCTTCAATCACAGGCCCTCCTTGCTTTGCTCCACCACCACCACCACCACCACCACCACCACTATCACCATCACCACCACTATCACCACCATCACCAGCAGATGGCAGCCCCAGCAGTGCTTTTGGATCAAATTTACTCAGCACATCAGTTGTAAAGCCACCACTCTGGATAGCCAGAAAATCAAGGTACCTCTTCTGATCTGATTTCTTCAATATGTTCTCTTCAACAGTATGCTGACTCACCAACCTGTATATATGCACCTCTCTTGTTTGACCGATACGATGGCATCTATCTTGAGCTTGAGCATCCATTGCAGGATTCCAATCCGAATCATAGAATATAACAGAATCGGCTCCAATCAGATTCATACCCACACCACCAGATCTGGTACTGAGGATGAAACAGAAGATCTTGGGGTCAGTGTTAAATCGCTGCATTAATATCTGACGAGTTTCTGCCTTGGTGGCACCATCCAGCCTGACATAGGTGTGCCCATGTAGATTTAAAAATGACTCCAAGACATCCAGCATCTTTGACATTTGTGTAAATATCAGAGCTCTATGACCTCCAGCTTTCAATCTATGCAACAACACTGCTAATTCTTGCAATTTACCGCAATCATATTGTAGTAGACGTCTATCTGGGAAGAAGAGTTGGGTCCTCAGTCTTGGAACGTGGAGCAACTCACTCCGAGATAGGTACTGCTGAGTCAGCTCCTGAGCAGTGGTGGCAGATGAGGCTACCAGTGATGCATCAGGGTGGCTGCATACTATTTCAGGTGGACCAGCTCTGGCATTAGGGATGACAAAACAGAACGATTCTATGTCTGAGTGGCTGTCTTGGGCTCTCTGTTCTGGCAGCTTTACTATATCTAATAACATACTACCTGGTGTAACAGCTCTACTGGGATCAACAGCAGTTATACTACCACTACCACTATCACTACCGCTATCTTCTCTATCAGTAAACAGCACCAGAGGTCTCTTTCTTGAAGCAATGGTATGCACCTGAGACACAGGGTCCTCCACTCTCACCGCCTCTCTCAAATCTGCTCCATACACTGGTCTTGCTGACGTACGTATACAGGACGCCCTTCCCAGTGCAGCAGTCCTCTCTGTTCTCCACATACGTCTCTTGATGGCAAGATCTTGC
>Ga0114919_10000545_pt1 | contig 29405 bp, 40 predicted proteins | sample BlataG_FD_88682 | JGI IMG/M metagenome (GOLD analysis project Ga0114919, IMG submission 88682) | Deep subsurface microbial communities from Black Sea to uncover new lineages of life (NeLLi) - Black_00105 metaG | ecosystem: Environmental > Aquatic > Marine > Oceanic > Sediment | place: Atlantic... | reverse complement strand
TGCTGCTGCTGCTGCTGCTGCTGCTGCTGCTGCTGAGACCAGTGAGCTCCACCATTACCATGTGGAATATCACCGCCTCCATTTCCATCAGATAATGGTGATAATGGTGGTGGTGGTGGTGGTGTTTCCACACAGTTGTAAATCTCCAGCAGTCTCTGCTGATAAGATGTCTGTTGCTGCTGCTGCTGCTGCTTCAACTGTGGGTGGGAAGACATTGGTGGTGGTGGTGGTTGGGATTGAGACGTATGGTTGTTGTTGTTATAAGGGAATGGAGAGCCCCAAGAAGATGATGGCATTGATGGTGGAGTCATTGGGGAACCTACTGGCAATACGCCTTGACTAATGCTACCGCCATTGTTGTTGTTATTATACGTAATGTAATGATGATTCATACCGCCTCCATTGCTGGCAAGCTGAGGATGAGGAGAGCCATAACTGCTGCCGTTGTTGTCATTACTAATACCGCCATTACTGTTGGACAATGCAGCGGTGTTTGTGATGGGGCTGTTGTGGCCACACACAGTGGGAGTGGTCCTGCCAAAGACGATATCACCAGTAGTGGTATGGGGAGTGAAGAGTTGTGGTGGAGGGGGAGGTTGGGAATTATTAATAATGGAATTGTTGGTGTAGTTGTTGGCAGTAGTAGTAGTAATAGGAGAAAGACTGCCACCACCCATGGCCCAGTTGTCTCTGTTGTTGATGTTGGAATAGGAGTACTGACTCTGGTGCTGCTGCTGTGGTGGTTGTGGTTGGAAGGAAGCTCCCGATGAGAAGGGTGAGTATTCACCACCACCACCACCATATCCAGTACTATTCCCAATGTGAAGAGAGGTACTGCCAGTCATAGCAGTATTGTTGTTGTACTGCATTTGGGATGGAGAAATTGGTGGAGATGATAAAGGTGTTGACTGCATCAGATATGACGACAATGAAGATAGTGTCGGTGGTGGTGGATGTGGTGGATGTGGTGGTGAAGGTGAGAGGAAGAATTGCTTGTTCTCCATAATACTACTAGGCAGACCACACACAGGATCCTCTACATAGCCATCTTTACTACAATCATTACTGTTATTACTAATGGTGGTGTTACCCAGTACAAGTTGTTGAGGAGAAGCCAGTTGAGACTGGAAGCCTAGCAGAAGACTGCCGACATCTTCAAGTGATGCAGTATCTATAAAAGTATCAGCCAAGGATGATGTTTCGTGATCAGTTAATGATGACGACACTTGATAATAAGCTGCTGGACTGGTTGTAATAGTAGTAGCAGTGGTGGCGATGGTGGTAGTGTTGTCATTGAATGCAGATGCAGAAGCCACTACCTGGGGCGAAGGAGGAGTGACTGGTTGCTCCTCCTCCTCCTCATAATGATCACCACCACCATTATCACCATCCTCATCTGCATTCAATGAAGCAGTAGCAGCCTTCTTGGCTCTACGAGCAAAGTTCTTCTTTTGAGCTTTAGTCAGACTTTTAATAGTGATACTCTCGCCATGCTGAGTATGCTGATCTTTGCAATCTTCTTCTACATCTACGAATCCAGGAATGAAATGATGATGATGATGATTGTTTCCGCCTCCACCTCCACATCCTACATTAGTTGGTGAGAACACTTCTTCTTCCTCCTCCTTCTCCTCATCTTTCTTCTTCTCTCTTATACAACCTTCTACTGCTGGGTTCATTGTATGGCTCTCGGTTCTAAGAACATTCCACACATTACCAGTGCTACCACCATCACTAGCCATCATTGCAGTTTTCAAGTTCATAGAAGCTGTCTTCTCAGCCTCCCATTGGTCTAGAGTCTTGTAGCCACCAGACGTTGAGGAGGGGGTGGTCGATCTAGATATCTGGCTATTGGTAATAATAGTGTTGGTGGTAGTATTTGTGGCATTTGAGTTGGATGAAGATAATGAGGCTTGTGATAACAGGGATGATTGACGCCGTGCACCATTGAAGCTAGCAGTTGTAGTAGCAGTAGCACTGGAAGAGGAAAAGGATGATGATGAATGTGATCTACCCAGAAGTTCTTGTTTGAGTTTGGTAGCAGCAGCATGCAGTTTCTCACGTTGAAGTTTTTTTTCTGTTTCTTTTCTTTCTTGTTCGAGTGTCGCGCTGGATTTAGCAGGGAGTATGGAGGTCATGGAGGTGTTGGCTACATGGAGGGCCTTGATCGCCATTGGTTTGCAGGAGGAGGAGGAGGAGGATAGTTTGGAGGCAGAAAAACCACTTGAAGTTTTCTTCGATGAGGAGGCAGCAGGACAGGGGTGGGATGGAGCTTCCTTCTTGGCAGGGGTCTTCTTATTATTTTCTATAATGGCTTTTTGTAGCTGTTGTTGGTCAGCTTGCCGGCGTTTCTTGTTTCCTTCTGACCTGATGGTGACTATATGTGATTTGGAAATCTGCAGTAGAGAAGGGGGGGAGGGAGTGTGGGATGGGAGTGAGGGGGAAGTGGTAGGGGGAGTGGGACGTTGAGCTTTCGAGTATTCCACATCGTTGGACAATAACATCAGTGGTAATATTATCTTAGTACAGCAAATTACTTACCATACCACGACACTTGACTGGAAACTCTGTTGGGCCCAGCTTGCCATGACCTCTTGGGCAGGGGAAACCACTGCGCTTGTTCCTGTAGGCAGAGGTGCGTGGTGCGATAATGTTAGTGGGGTGATTGAAGTAGGTTTGGATAAGGCATTGGAGGAGAACCCTGGAACCCTGATCAATCTACTGTACCTTTCGAGCTTGTGCCCTCTGAGGTACTTCTCTATGCACGCCTGATGCCACAAAAGCTGCATGTCATTACATTGACACATTCTGAAAGAACAATCGAGTCCCACAAGCTCCTGAACCTCACTATCGGCATTGCAGCCACATAGCTGGCATATACCTTCCAGCTCATGGCATGCTTGAGGAGATTGGGTCTTTGAACCACCCATAGAGAGCTTTCCAAATCGGACTCGGGTTTAATCTTCTCTCGGTTTATACGGTGAGTCAGATTGGTTAGTCTTGGATTTTGATGTAAGCATGTATCTCGGATCTTGGTTTAAACTGGCAACTTCCGGTGGGTCATTCAAACTGCTAAGAGAGAGTTAGTGCACATCTCTTTGGGAAGCGAAGCGAACTGACTCGGCGAGAGAGGACCAGGGAGAGAGATTCAAAGTTTCTTTTATATTGAATCATAAGCTTGAAAGAGTGGTTGATCATGTGAATCTGGCAATTGGTATGGAATCAACCTAGTTGAGAAACAGAACATCAACATCAGCAGCCAATATTATACAAAAGCCCGTGGCTCCGTCAACTTTTTTTTGATCACTTCATCTGTCTGACACTCCTGTGTCGGAGGTGCTGTCCCCAGGATGGGGACAAAATTAGAACATGAATCAGACTATAAATTTTAAAATGATGAGAATGGGTGTATTCAATAACCCAATCCATAGGTATGGATGCACTAGATTAGCATCACCAACCTTTATTCTCGGGAAAAGAGAAGCTCTGCATCAGAAGATTACGACCAAACGAACATATTTAATATCGTTGGCTTCAGAAACGCCTTCAGACAAACCATCAGACCCTGATCTCAATGCTCTTCCTCCCATAAATGCAGAAAATCAACAGCAGCAGAAACAACCAGCCCCAATCCCAACAACAACCCGCCCCATCGTTTCAGGCAGCATCCTCTTCTACTCCTGCATGACTCTCTTTGCCACTGTTGTAGGAAGCCTAGGCAAACTAGAAGTCTACCAACGACTCATAGAACCAGTCAACTTCCTGGATGCCTTCCTATGGCTCTGCCCTCTACTCTTAGCGCTCACAATAGCCATCAAATTCAACGATGCATTTAAACCCCTCCAAGAACTCAAAACATTGTTTCAAGACATTTTCCTTCCTCAATTCAACTCCATTCCAATCTGGGGGTTCATTATTCTTGCAGCTGGCGCTGGTATAGGAGAAGAAGCCCTCTTTAGAGGTCTACTACAAACGGGAATGAGTTGGAAATTACTAGATATAATTGGAGGTAGCAGCAGCGTGAATGGTCTTCTTGCTGATGCCATTTCAGTGGCATTAACCTCCTTGTTGTTTGGTCTGGTGCATGCTGTCAGTCGGGCGTATTTCTTTTATGCAACATTTGCCAGTGTTATATTTGGGGTTGAATGTTTAGTGAGTGGCTTGTCTACTGCTGTAGTGACGCATGCTGTGTATGATGCAGTGGCTTTGGCATGTATAATGGCGTATTGGAGTAAAAATAGCAGTAAAAAGAATGGGGAGTGACAGGTGGAATATTGACAAAACAAACGCATAGTAGTATTAGGTTTACAATTTCATATGTTACATGACATGTTGTAGCACCTTCAAGTTGGAATTGCCAGCTGTACTATTATTAGTAGTACTCGAAAAGCTCTTTTGAAACACAGCAGCCAAGTCTTGCTCAAACTGCCTCTTTGTAGCTTGCTCCCTTTCAACCACCATCTCCATCTCCAACAACTTCTCAGCCATAGCTCTATTTTGAGCATTTGCCTCTCTCCATATCCTTTGCTTTTGAATTTGCAGCTTTGATTCTGCTTCCTCGTGCAATGTCTCTCTCTTGTGGGAAATAGTAGCCCCCCTCCAGATGGAAAATGCTCTCCGGAGGGATCGTCGATCTCCGCTACTCTGCCGTCTTGTTGCCACTTCTATTCCCGCCTTTAACAATCTAGTCTGTCTTGCCACTTCCTTCCATGCATAGTATACCTGGCATACCATGCTTTGCAGTTTCAGTTTATGTTTAGAGTGCTGAAGGAGCTTTATTGCTAGTCCTGTTGTATGTTGCAGTGACTTGTATTTCAAAGACAGCTGAGTATTCAATTGCTGTAATTCATTGCTTCTCTTGACGTATTCATCTTGATACTTCTTTTCCATCAGTTTCTTGCTATTGGAAAAGAGGTCTACCACTTCTTTTCTGAAGGTTCTGGTGAAGGCATCTAGCTTGACAGCGAGGATGTCAGAGTCAAAGTCTCGTTGGTTGTTGCCAGAGAGGAGAGACTCGCTGGGTTCGGTTGAGGCTTGTTCTCTGAGATGTGGCATGGCGGACAATAATGGTTTTAATAAGCGTTATAGACGTATTGGTGGCAGTTTGGTAGTATGGGAACGCTTACCTAAGGTCTGGAGCGCTGTCTTCACTCTCTAACATGTCGGAAAGATGACAGCTAGATTTGAAAACGGTCAATCTCAAGAAGATTTGCTGTTGTACGCGAAATATATGATTTATTGATAGATTAATTTCGTATAACTTTTCATAGGCTTATCAAGGCCTATCTATGCGAAAACGTGAATGGCCTTGTGACAGTTACAACAACTCCCGCTCCGCCCCTCTCTCTTGGCCGAACAAACCAGTCCCTCGTCTACTTCTATCTCACAATGCCTTCATATAATTAGCTTTAAAATCGATATTTAGTAATTAACGATGCTCAATTCATGACAGATACACAATGAAACCATTGAATTCGTTACTAATGACGCTAGTGGTGACACTCTTCGTCCTCTTGATTTCCCCCTCAGCCCACGCCGCTCCAAAGTGCGACTGGGATTTAATAATCGAGGGCGATGCTGTCCCAGTTAAAAATGCCCCTAAAGAGAAACAACGCTATATCATGGCAGGCAAGAGCACTGGAGGCCTTAAGAAGGTCGCCAAAGCCATGCGGGAGGGCCCTGAAAGTGATAATTTCTTGATGATAAGGTTGCTCACTGAACTCAAAATGGCTGACGTTTTAACGACTCGCAGCGCTCTAAGATGGCTGTGTAGACAGGGTGACCTTGAAAAACATATAGACTGGGTAGAGTTAGACCAACCAGTATCTATTGGAGGTGATGCAAAGAAAGAGTATGTGTTGCCTCCATTCCTAAGGCCTCAACAAAAGGATGCAGATAAATAGAATATATAGATATCTACATGGAGCAGCAGGTATTAGAAAGTTGACTCTATTTCTCTCGTGATACAAAATTACCATTATGATCTAATCATCTATGCTTTCTCCTTAATTCTTACTTGTAACATGTTTGATGAATTGATCACATAAAGAGTGAATTCCACCATCCAATCCAATCCCTACCTTTTTACCCCCCCTTTCCCCTTTATTGTGAAAGCGCCTTCATAAAGCGCTGCAAACTACTAATTGTCAATCCAACCCTATCAACAAATCCGACCTCCCTCCCTTCACCTTCCTCTCCACCAACCCCAGCCACTCCATCTTCGCCCAGAGCTTGCATTATAATAAGATCCAGCACCTCCCCTGCAGGTCTAGATGATCTCTCTGCTGCAAGGAGGTACCTACCAGGAAGCTCAGGGTCCTGCACAAATACCTGCCACAATCCGGGGAACTTTCTAAAGACTGATCCTATATCTCCCACTGGCCTGAGGGAATAAGTAGTGACAAATGCTGAAAGGAAAGATTCCCTAAGTCGCCGAACATTCAGGCCGAGTCCGACATCTCCTGAAGCTAGCCGGGGATTGAACATGACTAGAGCCTGTCCAGGAGCGAGACTCTTCTCTATGCGGAGTACATCTTGGAGACTGGGGGGATCAGGAGCTGCTAGTACAATGATTTTGTCTGTTTCTTGGACGGGTTTTCTGTCGTTTAAAGAGCCAAAGAAAAAGGGGGCGTCTGTCCACTGGTTTCTAAGCATGGCTGACACTCCTGCATCTGGATAGATGGCCCTTATGGAATAACAAGGTGGAGAAGCATCGCCATCTTGTTTCTGTTGTTGTTGTTGAGGGTCGATGATAGAATCGCCTATAGATGAAGCCATGCCCTCAATGAATCTACGAGTGAGCTTCCAAAAGCGTTGTTGATCTCCTTCCTCGGCATACACTGGTCCTGAGACGGGATCCCAAAATTCTGAGAGAAGTATCTCTGCGATGCATCTTTCTGTTCCATTTTGGATGGCTAAGGCAGTAGCTTGTGCGGCATCTGATAAAGCGTCTGTGAGAGAGTCTGGTAGGATGTCGTCATCTCGTGGAGCCTTTGGAGCTGTTGCTGGTGGTGGTGTGGAGGAGGAGGGCTCAGCTTCGGCATCAGAGGCGGCTGCAAAGACGGGGATGATTGTGGCTCTGACGTTTTTGCGAAGAATCGGTCTAATTATGCGTGGTATCGATAAAAATGATGGTATTGATGCTCGGTTTGGTAGTGATATAGCGTTATCGTTGGTGGAAGGACCTTTGACGATTGCCCCAAAGTGCATATTGCTCAAATTCTTGATATAAAACGATTAAACCTAAACCAAATGTTAATATTACGTTTCACTATGACGTATTGTTGTAAGAATTTCAAATCTGAACCAACCTTCACCTTACAAGCCCCATATTTCAAGCCCGCACCCATCCCTCAATCACCCTCCTCTCAACGCTAGCAGTTGTTCCTCCAACACGACATCTCTCAACAACCTAAACTCCACTGCCCCCATACCATTCCTTTTCACCACATTCCCCTTAACCTCACCCCCACAATCTCTAAACCTCAACCCATACTTTTTATTCTCAATTATAGTACACCCTTCAATAATTGGCACAGCGCCATCCCCCACCAGCACCCCATCCCCCTTATTACACTCTATTTCACACCCCACAATTTCAGCCCCAGTTCCCTCTCCAAATACCCCTATGCCATTCAAATTACAGTCTTTTATTATGCATTCATTCAAAATTACTGTATTACCACTGCCACTACTACCAGGTGTTTCAATTCCTATGCCAGTCCCTGTTTTACTGGACACCGTGCAATTGAGCAGCTGGACATCTCCAGCCTCAATCTTGACGGCAAAATTATCAGCAATACTTGGACTTGAATGCTGAATATTGAGTCCTGATACAACCACTCCAGGAGATTTAATATTAATGACTGATTCATAATGATCATTTGTAGACCATAGTAGCGTTGTTGTTGTGGTAAGATCATCTTCTCCTCTTGCTGCTGTTATCAAAGTGACAGGTCTTGAGATGACGAGTCTCTCCTTGTATGTTCCTGGCGTGATGATGATTGTGGCATAATCCTGTGCAGCTGCTATAGCTTGAGAAATAGATTGCCCCTCACTGACTGTGATAGTGTCGGAAGATGAAGCAGGTTTTGACTTGGAGTGGGCAGGGGGAATGAGAAGAGTTGAAATGAGAGGAGCGAGGGAGAGAATGTGGCGTCGGTGGAGGTTTTGTGGCACGCTAATTGGGGTATTGGTGAGGTTAGGCGTTATATTATAGCAACACTTGTAGTCATGGGGTCTGTCGAAGGTGCTTTTTTGCTGTAACAATACAACTTTGCTGGCTGGCATGATCTGACGATTCTTTTCGAATCTTTAGCTAGACGGTGGGCTTTGAATGATGGGTATCAAATAAATAAATCATGAACGACTCATTACTATCTGTAACACAGTATCAGAATTCTAAGCTAATTCGATGACGAGGGGTGGCATTTGTTCAATCATTGGCCATCTGCTTCTAAACCCATGGGGAGAAATATCAGGCAACTGCATGCTTCCGCAATCGTTATGAGCGGGCTGCTATGACAATATAACCAGCTGCATTGCAAGTACTAGGATATTGTAACAGTTTCAGTAGTTTTGTAGCGTTTAGACTTGCAGCAATAGACAGTTTTTCTACTGGAATCTCTAAAGTGCTCTCGCTTTTCAGGCTTTACTATTGTTGTTCAGGATCACGTACCTTAACTATATACTTGCATTGCTATAGTATATAAAACATGGCATTTTGTGGTCCCACACCGAATATTAAAGGAGGGATTTGCAATTTGCGTGGTTGGTGTCCACAAGTCTTGCCTTGTAGAAGCAGCAAACGCTCAAAACAAATGCATAGTAAGTACAGCATCCATTCCAATGCATGTCATGTCCAGCCTACTGACAGCCACCCCCTCTCTTGCCGACCCAAACACAGCATCTCCCCGAGCACCTTGCCTCCGACGCTTCTCCACACTTCCTCCTTCAGCCACCGCCCAGTCCTCTGCCAGCCCCAACGAGCACTCTTCCATGGTCAACAGAGAAGCCGTTCTCTTCTTGTTCCAACTCGAACTCGACTCACAACTCTCTAGAGCTCTCACATACGAAGACTTTGACGCCGTTGCTGCCATTCGCGACCAACGCCGCCAGGTCGACGCCGCCCTCACCGAACTCCAAGAAAGAAAAGGCTACGGCTCTGGAGCCAGGGCAGCTGCCCAGACTGACTCCTTGGCTCTGGATCTAGCCCCATCAATTCTTAGATTACGGTCAGAAATGGACCAGGCAGTACAAGAGGAGAGATATTCAGATGCTGCCCGGTTGAGAGATGCTCTCAAGCAACTGGAGACACAAGCTGCTGAGACGGCTGCTGATGCTGAGACTCTCTCCCCAGATAGAGAGCCAGTGTTTGCTCTAGGAGAAGCCGTAGTCCACACTATCAAGGGATACAGAGGAGTTATATGTGGATGGGATTTAGAATGCTGTGAAAGCCAAGAATGGCAAGAAAAGGCTGGCATTGCTGCATTATCCCGCCAATCCGACCAAATTTTCTATCATGTGCTTGTAGACTCTCGAGACTGGCCATTGGCTGTGGGAGATGTCACATCAGCGTCACAACAGAAACAACAACAGTTGGATGAGCCTCCAGTAGCGTATATAGCAGAAGAGATGCTGACACAGGGGTCAGCGGCTAATTTTGACGGTACCGGTGCCCCTCTCGTAGACGGTAGTTTCCAGCACCCTTATTCCTACTTGATGTTTTTAGGAGCAGATGGGGAAGGAAACTTCATTCCATGCAGACAGTTGAGGGATAGGTATAATGTGTGTAGGAAGGATGTGTATGTGCCAGGGGAAGTGGAGGCACAAATGAAGGAGGAAGATGAAACTTTAGAGGCAGTGAAGACGTGGGAGAATCAGTTTGGTGGTGGTGGGAGTAGTAGTACAATGTCGAGGGATGGGAGTGAGAGTGAGAGTGACGATCCTTCCTCACCAGATGGTGCTTGAATAAATAGTATACATGTATGGATTGCCAGGCAAGCACCAAAGTATGATTTGATTTGATTTAATTTAATGCTGTGTGTTCTGAGCTTTTTATTTTGAGAAGAAGAAACAATATTATAAATCAATACTGGCATTTCCTTATATTGGTAGTAAGAAGGAGAGAGATAAAACGGTATGTGTGCCACAGTAATCTGTAGAGAGTACATTAGTAGTAAAATTGAGAAGAATCCACCCACCCTGAATTTTAAATTAAAAAAAAAAACAGAAAAGGGTCTAGCATTTGTGCAATAGAACATATGTGAGAAAATGAGGTAATAATCCTATGACTTCAATGTGCTTTACACTAGATAAGAGCTGCAATCTGTCATCAATAAGAAAGAGGGGGAGGGAATGCAATGGGAAAATCATTTTCTCTTCTCAAATTCCAAAAGCTTCCAAGCACTAGCTCCATAGATCCCACCTGCTACCGCAAAGCTTCCTTGCTATTATGAATATGTGTTGAAAATTAGCGACCCCTAGCCAGCTGGGTTGATGCATCATTAAGCTCCTTAACCATACGATCCAATCTCTTGGCTGGGATGGCACTCTTGTAGCCAAAGCTATTCAAATGACCAGAAAGTGCATTCAAAGCAGTATAAGTATTGCTGAATGAAGGACGGCCAGAAAAATTGCCATTTCTACGGTATCTTGCCACCCAGTCATTGGTTTGTGAGCGTACAGCCTTGAGAGCTTCCTCTCTGTTGGGGGCATCCTTGGCCAATGCGACGGCAGCAAGAGCGTCTGTGATCACCTTGCTGGTTGACTCTTGATACTGGGCTTCACCACCATCTCCGAAAAGACCAGCCTGGGCTGGTGCAGTAGGGGTGAGTGCGACAGCTGCTGCTGCTGTGAGGGCGGAGAAGGAGAGCTCACGGCGAGTGAGGGTAGAGGCGGGGAGAGGGTCTTGGGAAGCTCTGGTTACAGTGGAGAGGCGACGAGCGGATGATGCTGTTTTGGGGGCGATGAGCCTGTAAAGAATGGAAGTTTCGTTAGATGATGGTTTGATATTAATCGTTATAAGGAGTGGAATTGAGGTGATTTATCTAACGAACCCTGTGCGTGTTGAGGAGAATGCCACAGCGTTCATCACTATCTTTTTCTAGATAGAGATTTTGGTATTGAGTTTAGAACTAAGAGCTAGACTTTCGTACAATGAAGGTACCGGATGGCAATGATGTATCAATAATATGCAATGGATTGAGTCACAAAGCCACGTTTTTGTATCTTATGGCCAGGTCGGCATCTCTCTCTCCCCGAGAGTCTCGATTTCAGAACCAGCAATCGACAGGCAAGCAAAAAAGATGGTTACCTCGGCTTTCACTCAGGCATAATTTCATCAATTGATTGTTTTGAAGGGGACCATACACGCTCATACAAGGCATTAGTAGCGGTCATAATCAGCCAACAAGCCTGTCATATATATTTGTAAAATGGCAGACCGCCAACTCAAAGAGCTGAGGCGTTTGATGCCATGGAATTGGGATAGCAGGTATGTTGCGTATCATACGTTTGAAAATAACGTCCCTCATTCTCGCGTTTTTAACCAACTGACATTTCGCCACCACTCAAATGCTTCAAATTCCTTCCTTCAGGATCGAGGAACACCCTCCTGGAGACAAGGCCATGCATGACTTTGAAGATGTCCTTGGATACCATTTAGAAGAGCCTAGAAAACGCAACCAACGACCTTCAACCGATGCCTCACAGAATAACACCAAAACCACCGCCCCTCCCTCTGGAGCAGCAGCAGCAGCAGCAGGCCAGAAGAAGCGTCAGGCTACTCCTTCTAACAAGTCTCTCAAACAAGAGTCAGCCAAACACAAGGCTCAAAATACGGCGACAGCAGCAGCAGCAGCAAGCTCCCCTGCTCTGTCACCTCCCTCTACTGCAGCCGCTGCCCCTCCTCCTACTGTCACGCCTGCCGCCATAAAATCAACATCCCCACCACTTCCACCTTTATCATCATCCCTAGCAGCAATGGCAGCAGTTGCTATTAATCAGAAAACTCCAGCAACTGCAACTAATGCTCCAGCAGGGGCAGCACTCCCAGCTGCTCTCTTTGATGGCAGGTTCTCTGTCACTCCGGCGACAGCAGCAGGAGGAATGGGCCAGGCGGCAGACAAGAAAAAAGCACCGCGCACTGCTACTGGCGGCACATCCAAGAGAGGAGCTCTACCCACCACTATATTTGCCAAACAGAGTAGGAAGATTAGAAAAACTACACATGGCAGTGGTGTCCTCACCAATAATGGCAGCAGTAGAAAAGGAGCTCAAGCCAATAATGGGTTGCCTCCCTTGCCTACTTTTACTAAAATCAGGCTCATTATCCCATCAGCAAATAAACAGAATAATGATAATAATAATAATGATAATGATAATGATTATAGAAATCTAGCAGAGAAACCCACCCCTGTAGCATCAGTAGCCAAACAACATGTGCACTGGGCCTCTCCCCCATCTGCTCCTACCTCATTCCCACCACAGCATCATCATCAGGATCGTGGCCAAGAGACTCCAGCAGCTGCATTGGCAGGAATCGTCTCCCCTCGCATTACTGCAACAGCAGCAGACACAGTAGTATATCCGGGTGTTGTTGTCTCCAAGAGTACCGGGAAGAAGAGAAACATCAACTCTGTGTGTCCTCCATTATTCAAACCAGCACCCCCTCCCAATTATATAACCGCTACCTGCATGACTGCCTTGCCTCCTCTTTGGGAGGAGCAGAACAGGCAGTCACTGCCGTTGGCAGCAAGAGCAGACGCAACAGGATCTGGTTTTTATAATAATAATAATGGTATTCAAAATGTAGGTATCTTTGCCCATAAGTATGACAATGCTAATGGTAGTATGAGAGGTAAAGTCCCTTTGATCTTTCATTATAAGCCCATGATGACTGAGAGGAAGCAGATGCAACAAGCAGCAACAATGTCTGCGTTGTTTAGTAGGGAGAAGCAGTTGCTGAGATTGTGGGATGATAGTCAAAAGGAGAATACTACGACTTCTACGACAACTACTACTAGTGGCTATAAGAACAAAGGTGGTGGTGGTGTCAAGGATAAGAAGAAGAGTACAGCAGCTGGTCATCATCAACAAGAGCAGGAGAAAGAGCTTAGTCCTGCTCTGTTGAGGGCTTGTGAATTGCTAAGAACCAGCAAAGTTTGAAGGAAGGAAAGGATAGATATAGATAGCAAGAGGAAAAGTGGCATCTTTACAAGAAGAGTACATAAAACATCAGGAAGATGGTGTCATTGATAATAATAATAATAATAATAATTGCAATGTAGCAGCCTATGTGTAACCACACTCCCTAAGAAGAAGACAACCCAAACCACCCAGCAATGGTCGACATGACCTGCAACAGTGCCATTCTAGCTTCCAAATGTACCGCCTCCTTGGCTGTAATAGCTCTAGACACAATACCATGATGCCGAAGAGCTCTCTCTCTAGCACATGCAGCGGTACACTCCCTGGCTGTGATGACCACATTATTCACAGGCGTGCCCAGTTCCACATCCACCGCCCTCAGACAATCATTGGTCTTTAGGAGGAGCAGCAGGGGACGGGGGATCCTCCTCAATAAGTCTGTAATTTCCATGGCAAATTGAGAAGCATAGGTCTGTATTCTTTCCTTTTCAGCCAAAGTTCTCTTCATTTTAAGCCTTTCAGAGGCTGTCTTGCCGGGGGCGGTGATCTCCTCCCATGGCCGCTGAGTCAGCATGGACACAAACATGGGAACTGTGTCGCCTGCATCCAGTGCGTGTGCTGCTTTTATTATGCCTGCCGTGTCTCCAAAGACAAGGGATCTCCACAGAGAGGCATATTGGATTCTCATCTTGTCATCCAATTGCCTGTATAACCCATGATCTAGCAGTACTAGTTGGTATTTTGGAGTTTTATTATAATTATAAAACAGACTAGACATCCACCTTTTAATTCTCCTTCTTCGTCCCTGGTCTTCTGCATCATCATCATCTGGAGAGGGAGTCTTCCTGACAAACACGTTGGCTGCATGTGGGTCAGCATGCACATCTCCCCATTTAAATACCATAGCAGCAAACGTCAGACTCAACAACCTAGCAGCTTCAATTGGACTAGCCCCCATCCTTGTCAATCCCTGGATATCAGTAATCTTAACCCCGTCTATGTATTGCATTGTTAACACCCTGGAAGAGGTCCTTTCTTCATCTATCTGCGGTACTACCACTTTGCCTCGTAGCCTAGAGTCTGATTTAATCAAGCTGGCGCATCTCTGAGCATTGGCTGCTTCATTCTTGAAATCAAGCTCCTTAGGGAGATTCTCCTCTGCCTCTTCCACCAGCCATCTATAGTCAGCAGCCGGCTCCAACCACCGGACAACTGTCGCCAACGCATTAATGGTGGCCAGATCAACTTGAGAGGTTTCTCTGAGGCCTCTGTGTTGGATTTTTACTGCCAAAGGGCGTCCGTTTGGATCTATTGCTCTGTGAACCTGAGCAAGAGAGGCAGAAGCAAGTGGTGTTTCATCAAAGAAGGTAAATAACTCGTCCAATGGTTTGCCAAGATCGTCTTCTATTGTTTTTACTACATCTTCTATGGCGCTGACAGGGCATTTATCTAGCATGTGTTTTCTAGCTGTAAGAACATATTCATCTGGGAGTAGATGGTCTAACATGCCAATGTGCTGACCGAGTTTGATATAAATGCCACCATTACTGAAGCAGAGTTGGACCAGGCGGTGTGCTCCTCTTTGATGACATCGCTTCTTGATATCTTCTCTGAGGGAGGGGTTTTGATGTAATTCCTTGGAAGAAAGGGACCACTGGTAGTCTGCAAAAGTGCTAGCAGCAAAAGAGATGTCACGAGCGAGGCGGATGGGGAGAGCCGTTGCGAAAAAGAGAGGTTGGGAATTGAATTGATCTGAGTTGACGGTGGCAGCAGCTAGACCGGCACCGACGATTGGCGGTATGAAAATGATGGATCTACGAAGCATGTTGTTGAGTGATTGTAGGTATACTTTTATAAAGCAAGGTAATTGCGTGTGTGAAAGTTTTCAGGATGTGATCAAAATCTCTCCTCAAATTCTTGTTTTTGCAATAGGACAAGACAATTGGTGCATTAGCATCCATAAGAGATCATGAAAACTTTCAAAAAATTAATGATATATGTATTGAATCAAATGGATGCGAGCATATTTAAAATTGTCCACTCTCTTGAAGCTAGAACCCACCGAGAGCTGTCGTCTGCAGCACAAGGAACAACAAAACAAAAATGACTAGTTTACATAATTGACAAAACCTATCTGTTTATGGCATGGACATTCATATTCATTCTTAGTAGATATATAATAAAAGAGCCCTCGTTCATCATTCATTCCCTCTCTCCACTCTCTCTCACTTTTTCAACTATTAAGAGCAGCTTCAAGACTCTCCTGCAGCTCACCAGACTGATAAGCAGCAATCATAATGTCACAACCTCCATAAAACTCTCCATCAATGTATACTTGTGGAAATGTAGGCCAAGCGCTGTATTCTTTCATTCCTGCACGTAGCAGATCATCTTCCAAAATATTGACAGACACAAATGGAGCATTTAATGTGTTTAATATCTGGACTACTGTATTGCTAAAACCGCACATAGGCATGACTTTGGTTCCTTTCATGAAAACTATAACTTTGTTCTCTGAGATGAATTGCTCGATCGCAGATTTGAGCTCTGGAGAGAGGTCTGCTCCAGCTTCGGGCGATGCGCTGGCTTGGGTCGGGGAGACAATGGAACGTCTTGAAGTTTGGAGAGACATGCTACGCCTAGAGACTCTTTTCAGTGTACTTGATGGAGTCTGTTGTGTATGATAAGAGCCTTGGACGGCCACTATAGGCAACGTTCGCTGGCATTTATTAACCTTGTGTGTGGAAACAGGGGATGTTGTAGTAGGAGTCCTTAGCATTGAAAAAATAGGCATGATGGTGATATTATTTGTCTATAGAGGTTACTGTCTAGTATTAAAGGTTGTTCAAATTGAAATCGTTGCACAACCTCAAAGATATCAAGATATGAGGCAAGTTCTCGAAGCTGGGCGCTTTTCGAGCCTCTTGATTTCAAGACTTGGACAATAAGCTTGATGGCGTAGACATTCATTGATAAAATTACATTCTCAATCAAATTTCATAGAGAAACAGATCCAAGCGGCAAAGGCATTGTCAAGCACTTGAAACAACTATCTACCTTTATTTTTACTCACCACTCATTCTGTGACCAGGGCCATAGTCGGCACAAAATGGCGTTTTCAACAACAGCAGGCCACTCAATGATGAACTCTATCAATAGTACTAGCACATTTAGGGATAGCTCCATGCGAGGAGCGCAGAGAAGTGGAAGCAATTCATGTGGAATCACCCACCACTTCCATAAACCACACACCTTGACGAGGCCTTGTGCCATTAGCTCCTCTGTAGACGGGGACGACATCGACCGTAAGCCACGTAGATCAGCAGCTGGACCTCTCAGAGTCTTTGCACCACTCCGGGAAGCTCTGTCGATAGGTCAGCGCCTGCAGGAGGCAACCACATCTTCCCCCAATGGACTCTCTCTTCCTTCAGCTCTAGCTGGAGAACCAGACTCAGTCTCCCTCACCGAAATCATGAAGCCAGTTAACAAAGACATGGACCAATGCAGGAAAAATCTGCTCAACGTCGTTGGAGAGAGGCATCCCCTCCTCCTCGCCGCTGCAGATCAAATCTTCTCGGCGGGGGGTAAGCGTCTCCGCCCTCTCTTTGTCTTCCTGGTTGCCAGAGCCACCTACCCCATCACTGAAATGACTGACATCACAGATAAACATAGGCGACTGGCAGAAATAACAGAGATGATCCACACTGCATCTCTTGTCCACGATGATGTCTTGGACGACTGCAACATTAGAAGAGGAAAGCAAACAGTCAACTCGTTATTTGGCACTCGCGTAGCAGTTCTTGCAGGAGACTTCTTATTCGCCCAATCCTCATGGTTCCTAGCCAACCTCGACAACATGGAGGTAATCAAGCTCATTTCTCAAGTCATCGCCGACTTTGCCGATGGCGAGATTAGTCAGGCATCATCTCTCTTTGACACCAAGATCACCCTGGCTAAATATCTGGATAAAAGTTTCTACAAAACAGCCTCTCTAGTAGCTGCTTCTTGCAGAGGAGCTGCTGTTTTCTCCGAATGCCCAGTAGAAGTCAAAGAAGCCATGTATGCTTATGGTAAGCATCTAGGCCTGGCATTCCAAGTAGTTGATGACATTCTAGACTTCACCCAATCCACAGAGAAATTAGGCAAACCTCAAGGTCAAGATTTAGCATCAGGCAACTTGACAGCACCAGTTTTATTTGCATTGGAAGACCCTAAGGTCGGTTCCAAGCTGGCAGGGCTGATAAAAGGTAGATTCAAAGGAGGAGAACGGGACCTGGAGCTGGCGTTGCAGTTGGTGCAGGAAGGAGGGGGAATTGAGAGGAGTAGGGTGTTGGCCAGGGAGCAAGGAGCTAAGGCTGCTGCTGCATTGGATATATTGCCAGATACTCCTGCTAAGAAGTCACTGCATTTGATGATTTCATATGTCTTGGATAGGCTGTATTAAAGAGAGTGAAAAAGATACAAAGATACTCCTGATTTTATTTTAATGTGTGTGTCAATTGTTTCCCCTCCGTTTTTTTAATACAGGTATATCAACCTCCTCTTTCCCCTTGTTGTTGGATTTCCCCACCGTCAGTTTTGTGTTGATGTTGGAGCAGAAGTGGGGAAGAAAAAGAAGTCTACATAAAGGAGGGCAAGCTTGTTTTGCTTGAGTATAAGAAAAGGGTACAGGATTGTACAAGTAGAGAGATTAAATGATAATATGAAAAGAATGCTTCTGTGTGTGTGTGTGTGTGTGTGTGTGTGTGTGTGTGTGTGTGTGTGTGTGTGTGTGTGTGTGTGTGTGTGTGTGTGTGATGTGTTTGAAAAAAGGAGGGATTTGTGTATTCCCCCCATGATAGGCAGGGAGGGACAAGAATATTCTAATTGTTTTCAAAATGATGAGAGAAATATAGACTACTTACTTTTACAGCAATTTGCATGTTAAAAAATACAATTTTTCACAACAGTTGACATGATACATTGGTACAAGGCAGTTCAGCAATCCTGAGTAAGTATATAAAGAGCGTACAGCATCCATCCATCCATCCATCCATCCATCCATCCATCCATCCATCTTCTTGTTGTTCCCATATTTTCTATCTCTAAAAATACAATTCCTCATCTGCACGTCATTCTTCGGCGACGTTCACATTGGATGTTATCATCACTCTTCCATTTCACTAACGCCAAGCTTCTCACTTCTCTTTCTCTGTACAGATGCATTGGCAACCAATTTGGATTGACTGGATTTGTCATCACTGCGTACCTTAGTGGCTGTAGATCAGTCTTGGCCAGGCAGTATCTATTCCTGGCCTGAGCTTCTGGCAGCAGTCGCTGGTCTGGGCCCAGTCCATCTGGATATTGTCTGAAGCAGTTTCTGCAGATATTGACAACCAGAGGGGCAAAGCTCATGGATTTAACAGGGCCTCTGTTTTTATTAGGGCTGATTGGTAGGGCATTGGAGCCCAGGCATTCGTAGCATTGGTCCTTGTGTTGGAGGTAGGTTTGCATGTATTCGGAGGAGGAGCGGTGGTCGGAAATCTGTGCTTGATTCCAACATTTGCAGACTTGTCTTGCTTGGAAGTAATCTTCGTGGTTTAAATGGCCTAATATATTGTCAAAAATGTCAGGAGATAGTCTAGACCAGTCGGGAGAGTCTATATTTGCCTTTGCACAGCAGGATTTGAGATGTTTCGATTTCATGCTGGGTTTAGTGCTTAGATATATCGATAGACATCGTCACACACTCTATAAAACTTTTATACATTGATCATTTGTATTGCTGGCGCCAGCTTTATATCTCAACAACAACCTCGCTCGTTGGGGGTGGGGGTGGGGGGGGAGCTCACACCCTCTCTCTCTTGAGCCTCCTGCTGCCATTCTCTTCCCTTTGTGAATCCCTCATCATCTCTAATAAAAAACATCTTTCTTTTAGGTTGATATTACATAAAGGATTCGTTGTTCCTCTCAGTACTACTGGAACATACTAAGTTGTAAATGTACTTTCTTGGGCTTCCACATCCATCATTCATGCCGAGAAAAGCCCCCCCCACCCACCCACCCGTTCAAAAGCCCAAAACTTACTCCCACAACAACACAAAATCGTGGCAAAAAATAAAACATGAAAGAAAGCATCTCATTTCCAACCGCCCTGTTCAACTATCAACAAACCACTGTTGACTGACTGAACTAGTCCCTGCTCTCGACTGTTCTATTCATCTTTCTTATATATTCATCATTGTTTTCAACGTTGTTTTTTCCAGCGCTATTATTCTCTTCTTCTTTTTCTTCTTCTCTTGTTCTTAGTGTATGAAAATAAGATATGGCAGTACTATTATCACCAACTTATTTATACCTTCACACCCTCTGGCAAGACACGAGACAATATTTCCACCGACAGCTTTGAGACTTGTGCGTCCATTCCCTTGAGTGCGGCTTCCTTCTCTGCCTCGAGGCTGGCCAAAGCTTTGCCGAGCTCGGCGTCAACCTTGGCCTTGGCAGATGCCAATTCCTTGGCACATTCTGCGCTAACTACTGACTTGGCATCAGCGATTTGCTTTTGTGCTGCTGTACGGGCGTCAGAGAGGATGGCGGAAGCCTCGGCTTGGAGCTTGGCAACATCTGCACCGTTGTCCTTGACTATAGCGAGCTTTTCACGGAGAGATGCATCACGCTCGTCCAAGAGCTTTCCAACTGGGCCAAACCAAACCTTATCCAGGAAGACCATGAGAAGCAAGAACTCGCCCATCATGATAGGGAGGGTAAAGTTGAAGTCAAAAATCTTTCCTGCCTCAGCATGGGCTGGCAATGACATGATGATATTAGATAGAACAGTAAGGGCTGCTGGCTTGACAAGAGTGGGGAGTTGCCTGCAAAATTTACCAAAATGGGAGGCATTGATCAGCGATTGACAGCGCTAATAACACAATGAGCTTTGCTATTATATAGTAACACTTACTGCTTTGTCTCTGAAGATTTTTGCACTTGTGCTTGTGCTACAAGAGTGGAACGTCTAGCATTTTTGCTGCACACCACCTTGGTGGCAGTGAATGGACGGACACCGGCTGCTAAAGCTTGCATTTTCTATGGTGTATGAGCGAAAGAAACTAAGTATTGATCGACACAACAAGCTTTGATGGCAAATTACCGATCATCATGAACAAAACTCGATGGATAAAATTCCTCACCCTGTCTTTCGTTCCCGGCTCCGCTCCTTCATTTCTCCCCCTTTTCTCTCAGAATTTGACCAGCTATGTAAGCACTGCTGTTTGTGACTCCTAATACATACAACAACCATAAAGATATCAGAAAGTGCAGTTGAAGGGTAGGTTGCACCATCAACCAACATAGAAAGAGAAATTATTATCACATAGCACAGTGCCTCTGGATTCAGAAAGCATGGGCAGAAGAAATAATGTAAGTTGTGAAATATCCATCACTGCAGCCCATATCGTCGCTCTATTTCGACTATATATTCATACACAACCGTTCATTTGGGTTCCTACCAACTCATTTTGCTCCCAAATCTTTATCACCGACCGACCAACTCACTGACCTCCTTCCCTTCCCCAATACAAAAGAAGCGTTTCTTTAGGAAAGACAAAGTCACTGGGCAGTCTGAAAAGCGCATTAGAACAGAAAATACCGAAGGCCAACCACAAGGGGACAAATGGAAAACAGCTCCCACAGGAAATCCCCTGTTTGAAGAATACTACAAAGCCCAAGGGATCATGCCAGAAGGGGAATGGGAAGATTTCATGACGGCGATGCGATGCCCGCTCCCTGCCACTTTCAGAATCAACGGCAACGGTCGATTTGCCAATGATCTCAGACTTAAACTAGAAGCTGATTTCCTCAGTCATTTCACGGAGGGTGCCATCCTCATTGACGGGGAGGAGGTGCAACCACCAAAACCACTCCCATGGTACCCATCAAACTTGGGATGGCAATTTGATTTCAGTCGCCGAGTGTTGAGAAAACATCCTCTATTGGAGGCACTCCATGAGTTTGTCAAGCATGTGACAGATACAGGAATGATCACCCGCCAAGAAGCAGTATCCATGGTCCCGCCATTATTCTTGGAGGCGCAACCAGGCGACATCGTCTTGGACATGTGCGCTGCGCCTGGGTCTAAGACATTCCAATTGCTAGAGGCCATCCATGGGGGATCTGGAGAGCCTACTGGGCTGGTAGTTGCTAACGATGCTGATGCTAAGAGATGTAATTTGTTGACACATCAGTTGAAGAGGATGTGTTCTCCTGCTCTTCTTATTGTCAATCATCAGGGGCAAGCACTTCCCAAACTTACCAACCTTGCTGTACCTGGGGATACTACTGATAATAATGTTAGTATTATGTATGACAGGATATTATGTGATGTACCGTGTTCAGGAGATGGCACTGTGAGAAAACAACCCGACATCTGGAAGAGATGGTCCCCCGCCAATGGCAACGGCCTCCACGCCCTCCAGCTCACCATCACTCTCAAAGGAGTGGAACTCCTCAAAGTCGGAGGACGCTTAGTCTACTCCACCTGCTCTCTGAATCCACTAGAAGATGAAGCTGTGGTAGCTGAAGTTCTGAGAAGGACCGCTGGAAAATTGGAGCTGGTGGATGTGTCAACCACTCTGACTACATTGAAGAGGGTGGCGGGGTTGAAAACTTGGAAGGTGAAAGATGCGAATGGGTGGTATTCTACATGGGAAGAGGGGAAAGAGGGGGGACATAAGTTGATTCCATCTATGTTTCCTGATAAAGAGAGTGATGGGTTTCCATTGGAAAGATGTATGAGGTTTCTACCTCATCATCAGGATACGGGTGGGTTTTTTATAGCTGTATTTGAGAAGAGGTCAGAGTTGCCTGAAGGGAGGGTGCTACCCTCTAGGTATAGGAGGAATTATAATAATAAGAAGAAGGTTGCTGGTGATGTTGGTGGTGAGGGTGGTGAGGGTGAGGGTGGTGAGGGTGAAACAGAAAAGAAGGAAGAAGAAGGAGAGGAAAAGGAAAAGGAGGGGGAAGATGCCACTGCAACTGTTGCAGGAAATGTTGCTGACGAGGAGAAACCAGCAGCAGAAGCAGTGGTTGATGGAGAAGAACAAGCAGAAGGACAAGAGATAAAATTCACAAGAAGAGAAGATGCCATGCCACGTCCCACATCCATGCCCCTCTGGGCCACTAAATGCACAACCAGAAGAGACATGGATCCAGTGGTGGCTTTCTTCCACCCAGAGACTCTAGCTGAATTAAAATCCTTCTATGGCCTGGATGATACTACATGTCACATCCTTCATGGCTTGGTATGTCGATCTAATGAAGAGCTCCCCAAGAGATTGAATTACCTCTCAAAAACAGCTCAAACCCTGCTGTTGTGTGATTACAGACAGCAGCTGAGGGTGGTAAATGTTGGGTTGAAAATGTTTGAGAAACATGATGATAGAGATGGTATTTTGAGCTGCAAATATAGGATTGTGCAGGAAGGACTGCCATTGATGTTACCGTTTGTGACCAAGCAGGTGTTTAGACCAACGTTGAGTGAGTTTGTGGAGTTTTTGATGACGAGAGGGGGGATACTGCCTGATGAGGCGAAGATTCATATTACAAAGAATGTAGGTATTGCGAATGATGATGATGATTATGCTGGGAAGGTCAAGGAAGTCAGTAACAACAACAATCAGCAAAATCTGACACCATTCGATGCAGGTGAAATGAGCGATGGCGACGATATTAAAAAAGAAGGAGAGACTGCTGGCGGTGCAAAAGGGACCATTCAGACAATTAAAAGAGCATTTTTTCAAGATGAAGGCACCATAGAACAAGTGAAGCAATTACTGTATGGATGCTGTATTGCCATGCTGAGAGATGAAGATTTGGAAAAGTTGGATCTCAGCACAGGGACGGATATAGAGGGAGGGTTGGCAGCCAATGCACTGTTGGCCATCAGTTGTTGGAGAGGAAGAGGATCTATAATGGTACAGTGTTCTAAAAATGATAGTACAGTTGTATTAGAGAAGATAAATGATGCTATGAAGAAGAAGGGGTTGGTGTTGTGAAGAGGAGAGGAGAGGAGAGAAGGGGTGTGGGGTGAGGAAGAGGGGGTACAACTGTACATCGGGAGAATTCTCGGTACATGTGTCCTTTAGGATTTCACCATAGTTGTTCTGCTATATATAGAGTGGAGGCGGGGAAGACGTAAAATTATATCCAACTATTAGTATTTAACTGTTTTAAGAGCCGTTTTTTATTTCACCAACTCCATCAGCTACAATGAAGGTCTTCTTTGCCATCCTTGCACTCTTCTCCTTGTTGAGTAAGTGATCTACAGAATCATATTTCCGTTACTCTGCATGCATATTTCTTCTTGCTTGAGCTTGTAAACGTTCAATCCATGTTTTTCAAGCCTAAAGACGCCAGCTTTCCCCTGAATTCGCCCTCCTGACTCCCTCCCTCTCTCCTCCACCTGCAGGCTGCATCAACGCCGCCAGCTTCGATGAACTCATCGAGAAAAAGGCACCTCTCCCAGAGAAACCAGAACTCCCATCTGTAGAAGGCATTGAGCTTGCACTCAAATCCAACTATGAGTCTGCCATTGCTGAGATCACCTCGAAGTATGAGGAAGCTGTGGCTTCTTGGCAATCCAGCCTCGAGAAGAGCACCGCAGCTGTTGCACCAAAGCCAGAGAAGGAGGAGAAGAAGACCTACGAGCTTCCTACTTTTGAAATTCCTACCTTTGAGATCCCAACCTTTGAGATCCCAACTCTCAAGAAGAAGCCATGAGGCCTGAATGAGGGGGAATCTCACCAAATAAGGAGAGAAAGGAGTCAAGGGGGGAGGGGCAGCAGTTTTACCCTGACTTGTGGCACTGCTTCTTATTTTCAAGGAAACATTTGAGTTTGCTTTTCCATAATATTTGTCGAATGAATACTGGGATTATATACAATGGTGGATGACACCATTATGTTTGTGAATAAGGAGTGGGAAGGGGTGGTAAGAGGGAAGTACCGGGTTCTCTCTCGGGGGATCAGAACTCTCTTGAGCTCTCTGCTCTCTCTTTCTTTCTCCCCCCTTTTCCACATGTTTTGCATGATTTATGTTCTTAGTCACTCTCTATCAAGTAATACAATAATATTATGGGCACTGTCCTTGCTCTCAGTCAATCATCCCAAGCTACCATCGGACAATCAAACAAAAGATACCCAGGACGGTCACAAGGACACCATGACCATAAAAGCAGCCTGCTTTCCCACCTTCCACAATATAATCCAATTAAACAATAAAAACCCAAGCAACACTCCCAATTATCCACCATTACGCTTACTAATATTCAAGATGATGAAAGGAAGCATTGCTCTGGCCTTTGCCATGATAGCATCGCTCCTGATGACAAGAGGTAGGTGTCCTTTTCCTCCATTTTCTTTCTTGTTTGATCAAATATATACAACGTAAAAACATCTCATAATCCATGAAAACATGCAGGACATCTGGCAAGCGCAGCCTCTGTTACTTCCACCAGTGGTGTCGTCAATTTGGCCGAGAAAGCCAGCCACGTCCAAGGAAGTGACTTTTACACCCGAGGAGGCTTACGCGGCGCCTTGACCAACTATGTCTGCTCAGGTAACACTCAAAAGTCAGCCTTCCTCACTACTCTTTGTGCTCAGCCAGTCATCCATACCGTTGCCAGGCCTGTTATGGATACTATTCAAAACCTCGACCCAGCAATTATGGCAGGATATAGTGTCGATACTACTGGTGTTGATGGTAAGCACGGCAGCATCATTGGTGGTGGTGATGATGGCTATGGTGGGTTCCTGGGTCGTAAAGGATTTAAGAAGCAGGTTGTTGTTATCAGTGGGCCTCGTCAATTTGAAGGGGTTGAAGAAGTGCCAGCAGCTGTTCCAGCAGAAGCTGTTGCTGAAACTGCTGCTCAAGCTGTAGACACCACCACCACCCAACAAACTGAAATAGCAGCAGTAGACCTCCCAGTCGTTGCACCAGCCCCAAAACCAGAACCAGGCTGCCTGACCATCGCTGAACTTGCCCAAGCAGCTGGTCTTACCACCCTCGCCCAAGCTGTAGATGCAGCTGGCCTATCCCCAGAGCTCTCCAACCCCCAATTTCGAGGCACCATCTTCGCCCCAACCAACGAAGCATTCACCGCCTTGGTTGCAACCATCGGAACTGATGCTCCTACCTTCCTGAGCAGTGAGAGCGGTGATACCATCAGCAGCCTCCTCCAGTACCACGTCTTTGGAGAGCCCCTCACTGCTGCTCAGTTGGCTGAAAGAGAGACTCTTCAGATGTTGAATGGAGATACTTTGACTGTCAACGTGGAGGAGAATGGCGAGATTAATCTGATCTCAAGTTTCCAGGGAACTCCTCCGGCTAGAGTTATTGCTGCTAATCAGCAGGCATGCAATGGTGGCATTGTTCATGTTATTAATAACGTATTGCTCTCAGCTGATGCAGTCAATGGCCTTGTTGGATCTTAATTGATTGATACCTATTTTAAGAAGAAGGAAAAGAAAGAAGGGAGACCTGAGACCTACTATCATCAACTGTATGATTAGGATGATGAAGATGGATGGAGTTTTTGCTTTTGTTTTCTACATTAGAGTAGGGCAATCACGTATACACGTATGGTAAGAAGAAGAGAACGTACTGATAAGATTTTCCTAAACTTATGGTTGATATCTATATTTATAGAAAGCAGTGAGGGTATATAGAAAGGGGAAGTGAAAGTGGACGTATGTGTTACAGACAGCTTCTCCTCCTGGTTCTTGCCTGGTAGTACTATATTTTTATTTTTATTTTGTTGTAAATGTATGTGCTATAAATAAACACACACATCTCTTTCTCTTTCTTTTAACCTTACCAAGGAGGAGCTGCTTTACCCGCTGCTCTCATAGATCTCATCAAACTACCCATCTCCACTGCTGTCACTGCCGCCTCACCTCCCTTATTCCCTACCTTTCCTCCAGCTCTATCCAATGCCTGCTCCATGGTATCACAAGTCAAAACCCCAAACACTACCGGTACTCCTGAGTCTGTTGTAGCATTGAGAATGCCTCCTGTTGCTCCATTTACAACAGCTTCATAGTGGGTGGTAGCTCCTCTTACCACTGCACCAATGCAGATGACACCATCGTATTTTCCAGATTTGGCCATGGCCTTGGAGACGAGAGGAAGCTCGAAAGAACCAGGGACCCAAGCTACATCGATGTCATCTGTGCCAACGCCGTGGCGTTGGAATGATTCTAGAGCACCTTCTAAGAGCAGTTTGGTCACCAGGTCGTTGAATCTGGCAACGACGATGCCGAAACGCATGCCGGTGCCGATGACGGAGCCAACGAAAGTGTCGCCGCCAGCATTGACCTTGACGGTGGAGTTGCGACGGAGAGTGTGAGGAGAGGTGGGGCTGGTGATGAATTTTGTTGATGGAGTGTGGTAGAATGATAATAACGGTGATTTGGTTGCTCTGATGGTTTGAGCGAGTCTTTTGACGTGAGAAGATTGGGAGATGCAAGGCTGATTCATCTTGACGTTGAGTTTAGCGGCAACCATTTTGATCTTTTTGATACTTGGATGCCAAGTTTCAATATAAATCACGATATATACGTGCAAATGAATTTGCAGCACCTTTTTCAAACTGTGTGCTTGAACATTACCACAAGAGAGGGAGAGAGGACTTTACTGAAAAGGCTTTTTCCACCTCTAGGGAGCTCAATTCTTTTCGTTTTTGAGTTTCAGACAACACGTAGTATTTTAATTAGATGTAAAGACAATTACATAGGATGTCAAAGGCAGAGGCACACAACAGTGATCCTTCAAAGATTAGCAGTCATAAGATCAAGATGACCCAAGTTTCCTTTCAAAACTTGCTGCAATTGGAAGAAATGGCTAAACGCTTGCTACCCCCACCCGTCTATGGTTATTATTCCGGAGGATCCAACGATGAGATCACTTTAAAAGACAACCGAGCTGCATTCAACCGCTACCGACTCCTCCCTCGCATTCTGCGCGATGTCTCCACTATCGACTGCTCTTGCACCTTGTTTGGCAGGAAGCTCAGCACCCCCATTCTCATAGCCCCCATGGCAATGCAGAAGTTATGTCATCCAGATGGTGAACTAGCAGTTGCTAAAGCATCAGAAGCAGTGAATAGCGTTATGATTGTCTCCACAATGGCAACGTGTTCCATGCAGGAAGTCTCACAAGCATGCTTCGGTTCTGAAGAAAGAGTCAAGCATATGCATGCACCCAGTACAACTGGTACTCGTAGAGGTAGTACTACCAACCAACCTGCACCACCATCTCCTCCTATCATCAACAACAATTCAAAACCATTATGGTTGCAAATATATGTCTTATCAGAACGTAGTATTACAGAAAGAATGATAAAAGAAGCTGAACAGTTGGGGTACGAAGCCATCGTGATTACCGTCGACGCCCCTATCCTGGGGAAGAGAGAAGCTGATGAAGAGAGCCGATTCACTCTTCCAGCAGGTCTTTCTCTGAGGAATCTTGATGCAATTGATAATCTATCCACTGGAGAGGCGATGCAAAGGAGGAAGGAAGAAGGGAGCAGGTTTGGGAAGCATTTCACTGAGTTGATTGACCCTTCTTTGACGTTTGAATCAATATCTTGGGCGTGTTCATTGACAAGTCTGCCAGTCCTGGTCAAAGGAGTATTATCGCCTGATGATGCTAGATTGTGTACTATATATGGAGCTTCTGGTATAATTGTGTCTAATCATGGTGGTAGGCAATTGGATGGAGTTCCCTCAGCTCTGGACATGCTGCCTGCTGTTGTGAAGGCATTGGAGAATAAGAGGAATTCTAATAAAGTTCATATACTGGTGGATGGCGGGGTGAGAAGAGGGACTGATGTATTGAAATGTTTGGCACTAGGGGCTGATGCGTTGTTGCTAGGGAGACCTGTGTTGTGGGGACTGACGCTGGGTGGGCAGAAGGGGGTGGAGAGGGTGGTGGAGCATCTGACGGAAGAATTGAGGAGTGCGCTAGCGTTGTCGGGGGTGAGAAGTCTTAATCCGGAAGAATTGAACGAGAGCTTGATAATTCCACCGAATGATGGGCCTTTGAGAATTCACCCGACGAGATTGTGATAGAACTGAAGGATGATGATGAATAAAACTGCAACAACTGGGAGATTTTGTGTGAAATCACAACAAATTAGACCTATTCGAAAAGTAGCGCATATCAGGTCGAAAATACATGCACAGGGTGGTGATATTGATGACAAAGAACCTTCAGGTATGCCACATTGTTAAATCTATCGACATTTGATCGCATCTACTCCTCTTCCATCTCTCCTCCACCACTCACTGCTAACCACCCACTCCTCTTCTCCCCCTCCCTTCACACACAGCCCCAAAGCCTTCTTTAGCAAACCCAGTAGAGACCATTCAATGGGGTGGCACACTTCCCTCACCAAGACGACTCCTACTATCAGGAGCAGCAGCCACGAGTATAGTCCTCTTCGGCAATCTCTTCGGCTTCACCTCTGCTCTACTGTCACTAGACGACGGCAACCTGGCCAGCTCTGCCCGACTCGACGTTCTCATCCCAGTCAAGGGCCTCAAACGCTGCGTAGATTACCAAAATGGCTTCGAATTCCAATATCCAGCAAAATGGCTGGCTGATCAAAGCCTGTATAGAAGGTACGCTGCAAGAATAGAGCGGGAAACCAGTCTGGATCTACCTTCACCTAGACAAATGGCTCCCCGTAAGATGCGGTTGGATGACGTTCCTGAACCTTCAGCTGCCTTTGGTCCCCCAGGATCTACTGGAGAAGAAAATATCAGCGTCATTGTAGCACCTATTAGAGATGGATTTAAACTAGAGAACATGGGTAGTCCAACAGAGGCAGCTCAGAGGTTTTTGGATACTACTGTTGCTCCACCTGGCTCTGACAGGACGGCCGTGCTTCTTTCTGCTCGTTCTAAAACAGCAACAACAACTGGAGATGATCAGTTGTACTATATTATGGAGTTTACGGTCAGTACACCCAAGTTTGATAGGCATGATATAGCGGTGTATGGAGCTAGGAATGGATTATTATATACCATGAATTGCCAATGTCCTGAGAAGCTGTGGGAGAAGGAAGGAGGAAATTTAAGCATTGCAGCTGATAGTTTTAGGATTATTAATTCTGGAGCTGGAGCTCTTGGGTTTCAGAATTTGTAACAATAATTAACCAGTACAAACAAATATCACTTACATTAACAAGTGACACGCAGATAGAGAGAGAGAGAGAGAGA
>Ga0114919_10000543_pt1 | contig 29474 bp, 30 predicted proteins | sample BlataG_FD_88682 | JGI IMG/M metagenome (GOLD analysis project Ga0114919, IMG submission 88682) | Deep subsurface microbial communities from Black Sea to uncover new lineages of life (NeLLi) - Black_00105 metaG | ecosystem: Environmental > Aquatic > Marine > Oceanic > Sediment | place: Atlantic... | reverse complement strand
TTTTATCTACTATAGGAGTTTTTTTTTTTTCAATTATTGTTTTACTATGATTTAAATTTGGCTTTATAAAATCTATTTCATCAAGATTAATTTTTTTACCATTTTCGTCTCTTTGTATATTGTCTATATCTAAGTGTCCAGGTAAAATATCGTCTTTTTTAAATTTCAAGTTTGCATTATTATTATTCATTTTATATAAATAATTATTTTATTAGATCATTCAATTTTTTAACCAAAATATTATGATTTCAATCATTTAATTTTTATTTATTATATCATTAAAGATATTGAAATCCAATTTATTATTTTTTATAATTATATCGGATTTTTTTTTTAATGGTTCTATATATTTGTAGTGCATTGGATGAACATATTTAAAATATTGTATTAAAATATCTTTTAATGTTCTATTTCTTGATTGATAATCTCTTAATATTCTACGATAAAGTCTTTTAAAGGGATAAATATCTAAATATATTTTGTAAGATAATAAGTCTAAAATTCGTTTATCATAAAATAGGAATATTCCTTCTACAATAATAATTTTTGTATTTTTAATACGTATACATGATTCTTCTCTTGTATGATTTATAAAATTATATTTCGGTATTAAAATATTGTATCCTTTTTTAATTTTTAATAAGTGATGATAAAATAGATCTAAATCAATTGCATTTGGTGTATCAAAATTTTTGTCATTATTATTATTATTAGTGAATTGTTTGTAATAATTATCCATATTAATAATTGGTATATCAATCTTAATATTATTTTTTTTTTTTATCCTAATTTCAATATTTTTCTTTATTAATAAAGCGGCACTAGTTTTACCGCTTGCAGAACCACCACACAATCCTATTATAAAACTAGTTGACATGTTTATAATAATATTATAAAAATATTCTTTAATTTGATTATTTCATAAAAAATAAAAAAATAATTTATTTAATTTAAATTAAAATAATAAGAAATAGTGATAAATGAACACAAAAAACTACTAAATTTAATTCGTGTATTCCAAATTTTGGATTTGAATGATCTTTTTTATTGTCTTGCCTTGAATTATTGAAATTATCATCAATATTATCATCTTGTGAAATATCTTGATTAGTGTTAATATTATCAGTAATTATATCATATGTTGTATTACTATTGTTATTATTTTTTTTAAAAAGATTAGACAATTGAATATCTTTAAATGGCATTTTTATATATAGATAATTGATAGATTTTTTATATATTTAAGATTCAATTTTTTTATTTAAGAACAAAAATTAAATATAATAAAATTAAAATGAAAAAAAAAGAGGTGAATATAATTATCTATGTTGAAAAAGATACAAATATAAAGTACAAAATTGAAAATTATGAGAAAAAGAGATTACTTAATTACATAGATAAAATAAATTCAGAGTTTAGTTATCCATTCAACATAGGATATATTCCGAATACAATAAGTAAAAATGGAGAAAAATTAGAGGCTATTTTATTAATAAATACAAAATTAAGAGTTGGATCAATTTTAAAATGTAAAGTTATAGGCGTAATATTTTTAAAAGATATATACAAAATACTAGTAGTTCCTAGTTCTGATATAGATATAAATTATAAAAATATTAATAAATTGGAACAGTTACCAGAAATGAAAAAAAAACTAATAGATTTTTTTATAAAATCTAATGAAGAATTGAATTTTAAAAATCTGGAATATGCGATTAATTTAATAAACGATCAAGAAATAAAAAATAAATTTTTTTCAAGAATATAAATATTATGAATGGAATTTTAGATTAAATGAATAAATGATTATGAATTATTTAATATTGTAATTGATTGCTCCTTGATATCCCATTCATTTGTTTTGAAATTAACCTGATTATTAAAATTATATTTACTATGATAAGGTTCAGGTAAATTATGTTTAGTACATGAATATAGAATAGGTGGATATTGGTCATTTGAATTATGATCGCATCGTTTATCTTTATTTAAATTTATATTCCTTGAGAAACAACAAAAATCAAAATAAGATCGACTGGGCATTGTATTAGAATAAGTAGTATATATAGATTTTATTTATTAATTAATAATATATATTTGATCTATTTTTAAAAAATATTAAAAATATGAAATATATATTATAAATATATAAATGAGCATTAATAATGATGAAATAGATGATTTTAATAATTTATCTGATGAAAGAAAATTATCTACTATGGAAACATTAAAATTTCCAGACTCCATTAAAATAAATGATCATTTAATGGAGAGATCATTATTAGGAAATAATACAGAAATAGGATTATATGAGTCAATTGAAAAGCCGTGTTTAGTGGAATTAGATAATAGAAGAAAAACAATTTTAGCTTTAGATAATTTAGATTCTGAATTTGGATGTAGAGATATATATGATTTATTTAATAGATTTGGAAATATAGTAAGTTGTAAATTATGGATAGATAAAAGAGGTCATTGTTTAGGTAAAGGATATATAGTATTTTATGATTTAATAGAAGTTGAAAAAATTTTTAAAGAAATGAATGATCGTATATTTTGGAATAAAAAAATGACGATTAGAATAATGGATCATTAAAATTTTGAAGATTCGTTTAAGATATTAATAAATTTATTAGCTTCTGAGACTTTTTTATTTAAAAATTTAAAATTTTGTTTTTCGTCAATTAGATTATATTTTAATTGTGGTTGAATTGTATCATCAGTATGTTCAATTATATTTTTTTTTTTTAATCTAAAATTAGTTTTAATTTTTTGGCAAATACTATGTAATTTATTAATATTATCATTAGATAAATTATTATTTTTATGATTTGGTTTATTCATTATTGAGTTGCCTATAGCTATACCAATTAATCCAATACTTAATATAGATATTATATTTGCAATATTAAGATTATCAAATATAGTAAGTGAAAATGAATTTTGATAGATAAATTTTTTTTTTTCAATGACTGGATCATAATATAAAATATCATCATGAATATCAATTATAGGTATATGAATATTAGGTCCTTTTGCGGATGATTGTACAGAAAATAAGTTAATTTTTAAAAATATTTTTTGTTTAATTAATTGATCAGGTTGACAGTTTTTATTAAGTTTAACACAAATAGTATCATCATCAATTTGGTTAATATATTTAAAACAATAATGTTCATTGATTTTGGTATAAAATATTTCATTAAATTTTGGGCAAAAGGAGGGATAAATATTAATATTAAATTGAATATGATAGATATCATCATTATTTAGATTAATAATATTTTTTATTTTATATGGTAGTATAATAGTGCAAGATGATTGATAAAGATTAATATTTGAGTCAATGTGTCCAGATACTATATCAAAGACGTTTACTTTTTTTTTTTCTATTTTTTCCCATTTTAATTTAGAGATCTTATGTACGATTTGGTCTAATGTGGAGAATTGCATATAAAAATATGGAAAATAAGAATGATTTAATATATTTTTGAAATCAATATTTTGAATTTTTCTTGGCATTATATATAATTAAGATAAATTATTTAAATTTTTTATACATGCTTCAGCAAGATTTAATTTATCATTAATATTATAATTTTTTATTTTTTTATTTTTGGAAATTAGTTCTTTTTTATTAAATTGTCTTTCGAGATTTGGATCATTTGAAATTTTTATTTTTTTTTGTTTTTTTATTTGTGTTGGTTTGATTAATAAGTTTTGTTTTATATTTTGGAAATTTTGGGAAAAAGAATATGATGAATTTTTAGAGAAGTTATTATTTAATATAATTTTCTTATTATTTTTATGAATATTATTATAAGATTGTTTAAGAGATGTATTAACCATAATCTTATGAGGTTGTTTATTTTGATTAGATTGGGATTGAGAGTTTATATTTGGATGAATAATTATATTTTTTTTCTTTTTTATAATTTTTTTATCTATAAATAATTTTTTTCTTGAGTCTAAGATATTTTTTTGATTTGAGATTTTAAATTTAGTTAATGATTTTTTTTTGGTATTTGGTTGATTTGAAATATGTGGATAAATATTTCCATCATTTTTTTTTTTTTTTTGTAAATTTTCATAAATAGTAATATTTGATTTTTTTTTTTTTTATTGTTTATTTTTTTTATTTTTTATGTTTTTAAATTTTGAATTTTTTTTTTTTTTTTTTTCTTTTGGAGGAGATTTGTTTGATTTTTTAAATATTTTATTAATTTTATTTTTTATTTTATAATTTTTTAAAATATTTTGGTGATTAGAAATAGATATATTTTCTGAATTTTTTTTTCGGGACAATGATTTTTGATAAATATTTTGTGTAATAAAAATGGATATGATTATAGAGAAGGTTATAAATAATAGATTTTTATTTAAATATTGATGATAATGAAAATGTGTGATCATTAAATACTTATTATTTGTATATAAAATAATTTTTGAATATAATATAATTAAAAATTGATTTAAAATTATTTCAATAAATAATGTAATTATTAAAAAATAAAGAAATGTCCAAATCAAAGACAACAAGATTAGTAATTGTTGAAAGTCCAGCAAAATGTAATAAGATAAAGAAATTTTTAAGTAAAATAAAAGATTATGAATGGATTGTGAAAGCGAGTTATGGTCATGTAAATCAATTAAAACCTTCATTAAGAGAATCGATTGATATAAATAATAATTTTAAGCCATCATATATGATTACGGAAGAAAAGAAACATATAGTTAGAGATTTATCTAAGATTGCAAAAAGAGTTAATGTCGAGGTGATAATTGCAACAGATCCTGATAGAGAAGGTGAGGCAATAGGTTATCATTTATTGAATTTATTAAATTTAGATATAAAAAATACAAAAAGAATATTTTTCAATCAAATTACAGAAAAGGCGGTGTTAAAATCTTTAGAAAATCCTGTAAAGATAAATATGAATTTGGTGAAAGCTCAGCAGGCGAGATGTATTTTGGATAAGTTAATGGGATATGAGATTTCACCTGTGTTATGGAGACATATAAAGTCTGGATTATCTGCAGGGAGATGTCAAAGTCCTGCATTAAGATTATTATGCACGAGAGAGGAGAAGATTAAAGAATTTTCTAGAAAATCATTTTTCAAGGTTAGTGGTAGTTTTGTTTTTAATAAAAATAAGGATTTGGAGGTGGATGGAAGTATAGAGAAGAGTTTTAATAATATTGATAAATTGAAAGAGATATTTAAAAACTTTTTGGTAGATAAATTTAGTGTAAAACAAATAAAAGAAGTAGAGAGTACAAAAAATCCATCACCACCATTAACGACATCATCATTACAGCAAGATTGTTCATCAAAATTGGGGATATCTCCTAAAGATTGTATGATGATTGCACAAAAATTATATGAGGGTGGATTAATAACATATATGAGGACAGATTCAATAGATTTATCTAAAGAAGCGATAAATGATATAAAAGAGATAGTTAAAAAAAAATATGGTGAAAAGTATTTATATGAAGGTAAAATAAGATTTAAGAATAAATCAAAAAATAGTCAAGAGGCACATGAAGCAATAAGACCAGTAAAAATGGAGAAGGAAATATTAGAGAATAAATATAATAGTAGGGAAAAGAGAGTTTATAATTTAATTTGGAAACGAACAATTGCTTCACAAATAATATCAAAGAAAATTAAAATAAAAAAAATATTAATAGAGGGGGATAGAAGTAAACAGATATTTAAGTCTGAAATAGAGGATGTATTAGAGAGAGGTTTTGAAATTGTTTATAAAAGTGAAAATAAAAATATGACCGAATTATTTAATTTTGTAAGTAGTTTAAAAATAGGAGAAAGATTACAATATAAAGAAATAGAAGCAGAGGAAAAATATACTAAACCTTTAGTAAGATATAACGAAGCGACATTGATAAAAGATTTAGAAAAGTTAGGTATAGGGAGACCATCAACATATTCTTCTATAATTACAAGAATCCAAGATAAAAATTATGTTGAAAAAAAATCGAAAGATGGTATAGAATTGGAGAGTAGAGGAATAAAATTAAAAAATAATTTGATAAAAGAGGAAAATAAAAATATCAAATGGGGCAATGAAAAAGATAGATTATTTGTATCAGAGATAGGTGATATGGTGAATAAATTTTTAGAAATTAATTTCACGACTGATGATAATAGTGGGGTTATGGATTTCAATATGACAGCAGATTTGGAGGAAAAATTAGATAACATAGCGGAAGGAAATGTAGATTGGATAAAGGTGATAAGAGAAAGTTACGATAGTTTCCATCCGATTGTGGATAATTTGGGGAAATCTGAGAGAGCACAGAATATAGGAAAAAGGATTTTAGGAAAGGATGATGATGGTTTGGAGATAGGAATTACGATGGGTAAAGATGGATATGTAGTTTTTAAAAAGGGTAAGGATTTTAAAGAGAAGTGGAAATTTGGAAGTATAGATGAGAATATTAATGTAGAGGAAATAGATTTGTTACTTGCAAAAAAATTATTAGAATATCCAAAAAATTTGGGAAAGTATAAGGGAAGAGATATAATAATAAAAAAGGGTAAATTTGGACCATATATATCATATGATGGAAAAAATTATTCTGTTGATAATGTTGAAAATATAACAATGGATTATGCGAAAAAAAGAATAGAAAACAAAATTTTAGGAAGTAACGAAAAAATAGTAGGTGAATACATGGAAAAAAATATTTATTTTTTAAAGGGAAAGTATGGGAATTACATAAAATACGATGATAAAAATTATAGTTTAAATGATAAGAATATGGAATTTGAAGATGTAGATGTGGATGAAATGATTAAAATAATAAAAAATAAGAATAGTTCTATATTAAAGGAGTTTAATAAGAAATTATCAATTAGACAAGGTAAAAAAGGTAAATATGTTATGTTTAAAGAAGGAAAAGGAAAGCCAATATTTGTAGGTTTACCAGATACTATAGATATTAATAAAATATCGGAGAAGAAATGTATGGATTATTTAAAAAATGAAAAAAAATAAAATAGTTTTAAAAAAAATAATATAGTAATATATATATATATATATATATATATAAAAATGAGAAAGTGTATGAAAAAAAACAAAAAAACTATTAAACAAAAAGGAGGGAATAGATGGAAAGATCATATAAATAAAATTAAGTCTGAAAATAAAGATTTAAGATTTGGGGATATTTTAAAATTAGCAAAAAAGAGTTATAAAAAAAATAAGGTGGTTAGAAAAATTAATAAAACACATAAATGGCGAGATCATGTAAAAAAAACAAGTGCAAAAAATAAAAATTTAAAATTTAGTGATATTTTAAAACTTGCAAAGAAAACATATAAGAAATGATGAAAAATATTTAAATTTTTTTTTTATTATAAATATATGGTAATAAAAAAAAAAAAAAAAGATAAAAATATGATAGGGTCTATGATGTTCTATCTGATTGTTCTTATTTTGCCTTTGGCAAACGAAAAGTTCCGAGATGAAGATTGATTAATTATTAGAGCATGGTATAATAGTTGGTTTAATATCAATATCTGCATATTGTTGATTAGTTGCAGAGTCCCAGCCATAGAGTCCATGTTTTATTTCGGCACCATTCATAATATTTTCATCATTATATTCCCATAGAATTGTAGAGTTTTGATTATTATTTTTTGGTATTTTATCTTTTATACAAATAGTTGGAGGGTCTATATTTTTTTTTTTTGGGAGAACTTGGTTGGGTAGATCGATTTCGTTGGTAATATTTACGACGGGTTCAAAATATTTATCAATTGCATGATTATTTGTTTGGAAATTTGGTATAGAATAATCATTTTTATAAATATTGGATGGTGGAGGTAGTATTGTTTCTTTTTCTTTTAGATAAATATCAGTATTTTCATTATATATATCTTGATTTTCATTCATATATTGTAATAATTGTTCTTTCATAGATTCGTTATTAAGATCATTTTTTATATTTTTGGAGTCATTTGTTATAGTAATATTATCTGATAGATGATTTGTAAAATTTTCGATATTGAGGTTAGGTAATTGATTAAATAAGTTATTATTATTGTTATATTTGTTTCTGAATTTATATATTTTTTCCCTTAATAAAATAAGTTTAATGAAATAATGAAAAATAAATATTATTATAAGAGAGTATAAAATTATTTTAATTGTACTATTTTTCATATTATAATATATATATATATATAATAATAATTTTTTTTATACTTTAGATGAAATATATTTTTAATAAATATAGATATTTGTAATAATTTTAAAAATTTATAGTTGCGATATCAAGTTCGGTAAGTAAATATTTTTTGTTTTCGAGATCGTTTTTAATGTTTTCATGCAATAGGATATTAATTAAATCCTTGGAGTATGAATATTTTTCGTAAACGAGTTCATCAGTTAGGTCAGTATAGTCATCAATTTTGATATCATCATCATCTTCATAAATTTCTTCATTATCTGAATCAATGATATCATTTTGATCATTAGATAATTCATCAATTTCATCTTTATCAATTAATGATAGAATATTAATGGGTTCAATTTCATTTTTGTCTTCGAAATTATCTAGAGATATATCATTAATAGTATCATAATCGGTACTTAGATCTTCATCATTAGTTTGTTCAAGATCGGTGTTTGAATGATGATTTTGGAAATTATTATTATTTTGGGAAATTGGGTTTGAAAGTTGTTGATTATGTTGATCCTTATAATTTGTTGAATTGGAGATAGAATCAATTAAATCGTTAAATTCTTCTTTTTTAATATTTTGTAGAGAGTTAAATTCAAATTTATTATTAGTAGTTTTGATAATGATGATATCATCAAAGCATTGATTAGGTATAATGTGTTTAAATTTATCATTAATATTTTTTCCTTTATCGAAGCCAAAAAATAATAGATTATAAGAAGAATTATGATAATCATATTTATAGATAAGATCAAAATTATTTTTTGAGCCTTTGTTTTTGATTTTTTTATAAAAATATTCAATAATATTTTCTTTATTATTTAATTTTTCTTTTGTCTTTTTAGTTGGTTTTATTTCGTTGTTAATAATATTTCCATCAGGAGTGAGAGATAAAAAAAATACCATTATAATATATGATTAATTTTTAAAACTTTAAATATTTTTTTTATATTTTTATAAATTTAAAAATAGCATAGAATAATTTATTTTTAAATTTAGAAAAATACTTAAATTTATTTTATATTAATATAAAATAGATGACAAGTTTTAAGAAAGAAAATAATTTTGATAAAAGAAAAGGAGAATCGAAAAGAATAAGAGAGAAATATCCGGATAGGATACCAATAATAGTAGAAAAGAATTCAAATACAGATTTGCCAGATATAGATAAAAAAAAATATTTAGTTCCTTCGGATTTAACAGTAGGACAATTTATTTATGTAATTAGAAAAAGAATATCAATATCGCCGGAAAAGGCAATATTTATTTTCATAGAAAATATGTTGCCACCGACATCTGAATTAGTTTCATCAATATATGAAAAACATAAAGATGATGATGGGTTTTTGTATATTGAGTATTCAGGTGAAAATACATTTGGATAAAAATTGATTTAAAAAGTAAAGACTATAAATAAATAATTATATAAAATGAATAAAAAAAAAGAAGAATTTTTGGAGGAAATGAATAAATTTTTATATAAAAATCTGGATACAAATATGATAGTGGAGTGTAAGTTAGGAAGAATAGATAGTAATGGAGATTTTAGTAAGGGCATAGTGATAGATGAATTAAAGAAGTATTTAGAAAAATGGGAAGATAAGAAAAAGAAGTATTTTAGACATACTATATATTTCTATGATAATATGCAATTAATAGTGGATGAAGAAGGTAATAATAAATGTTATAAAGATACAATAAAGGATAAAACATTATTATTAAAAAATGATAATGGGATGGATATAAATGTTATAATAAAGGAAAGAAAAAAATCGAGTGTATTGGAATTTCCATGTAGAATGTATTATGATAGATGTGAAAATAGGGAGTTAATATCAGTAAATATATTTAATAATTTGAAGATAAATATTTATAACAAAAATAATTTGAAAGATGGGAATGAGATTTCAATTCAGTATTTACATAATTCGAGGAATGAAGATATGAATAGGATTATTGGAGTAATAAAAAAAATATTAGATGAGTGTGTATAATATTTAAGTTTTTTTTTTTAAAATAGATAAATAAAAATGAATTAAAGAATAAAAATTGATTTATATTTATTGATTAAAACAAAAAATTATGGATGAAAAGTTATTAACAAATGATGAATTGAGAATAGAGATAAGAAAGAAATTGAATAAGATTGTGAAAGATGAAAATATAACGGAAAATATTGAAAAGGGTATTTATAATTATAGTATAAAAGAGGCTACAAAGAAAAATTTAGTTAGAAAGTGGACAAATCCTAGATTTAGGATAATTTATATAAGTAAAGCGAGGTCGATTTATTCAAATTTGGATGATAAGTCATATATAAAAAATAATAGATTATTGACTAGGTTATTGGATGGTGAATTTTTGCCACATCAGATAGCATTTATGAATTGTCAACATACATTTCCTGAAAATTGGAAGAAATTGATAGATGAAAAATATAAAAGAGATAAGATATTATTTGAGATTGATTCTGGAGGTGCGACGGACGAATTTAAATGTAAGAGATGTAAACAGAGGAAATGTACATATTATGAGTTACAGACAAGGAGTGCGGATGAGCCGATGACAGTATTTGTGACATGTTTAAATTGTGGTAAGAGATGGAGAACTTGAGATGAAATATTTAAAATTTTCGATAAAAAAAATAAATAAGTATAAATGAGTGTAAAGTTTTAAGAAATAATGATTTAAAATATTTTTTTTATAATTTAAATTTTTGGATAAAAAATTTATTTGTGACAATAAATTATAAAAAAAAAAGAAATGTCAAGATTAGAAAAAAGAGTAAAAGAGCTTGAAAAGAAGTATCATGATTTATTAGAGAAATATGAAGAATTATCTAAGAAATATGCTTTTGGAAAGCCTGGACCATGTGGTCCGCCAGGTCCTCAAGGACCAGCTGGATGTCCTGGACCTAAAGGTCCTAAAGGTGATACTGGATGCCCAGGGCCAAAAGGTGCACCTGGATGCAGAGGACCTAAAGGAGAATGTGGCAAGACTATATGTGGACCAAAAGGTGAATGTGGTCCTGCTGGACCATGTGGTCCACAGGGTCCATGTGGTCCAAGAGGTCCATGTGGTCCTAGAGGACCGATCGGATATAGGGGTCCATGTGGTCCCCAAGGTCCTTGTGGTCCAGTTGGTCCATGTGGTCCAAGTGGTAAAAGAGGTCCATGTGGTCCTAAGGGGTATCCTGGACCTAAAGGAGAATGCGGACCATGTGGACCTTGTGGACCATGTGGACCATGTGGTCCAAAAGGACCTGGTGGACCTCAAGGTCCATGTGGTCCAATGGGATACAGAGGTAAACAAGGTGAAAAAGGAGATAGTGTTTGTGGACCACCTGGACCTCCTGGTCCAATGGGTCATCCAGGTAAGAGAGGACCAAAAGGACATCCAGGTGAGCAAGGATGTAAAGGAGAGCAAGGTTGTAGAGGAAGACAGGGACCAAGAGGACCTAAAGGAGAGTGTGGTCCCTGTGGACCACATGGACCATGTGGTAAACATGGAAGTTGTGGTCCTGAAGGACCGGCTGGACCATGTGGTCCAGCAGGTCCACCAGGACCAAGTGGAAGGCCAGGACCATGTGGTCCAAAAGGTCCATGTGGACCTAGAGGGCAGCAAGGATGTCAAGGACCACCTGGCAGATCAGTTATTAAATGTGTGGAACATCCTCAAACAAAAAAATGTCATTAAATGGAAAAATGTAAATATTTTCTTATTTAGTAAAATAATTATAGGTAAAAATTTTATATATGAATATATTTTTTATTTATATATAAAAAATTTGTAAGAATAAATTATTTTTTCAAGATATTTATAATTAAAATTATGAAAATGATGTCTAATAAAATAAATAATCCTAAAAGAATTTTGTAAGGAATTTTTAAATATTCCGCCCACCAACCTACAAAACCGAGACCTAATCCATTTGTGAAAGGAATAGGGATTCTTATATGAGGTATAATACTATGTTTTTCATTATCAAATGTGTTTAATTGTTCATTATCAGTAAGTAGATTGTCAGTAAGATCTTTGAGTATTTTTTTTCTTTTATTTTGTTTTAGTTTATTGGATTGAATCTGTTTATTTTTTTCTTTTATCATTTTTTCTTGATATGAAATTATTGAGTTAGCTTCATTAATATCTTCTTTTAAGACTTTTTCAATATATTCCATTTTATTAGTAAAACCTTTTAATTTATCATCATGATCTTTTTGTATTTCTTTTTGAGATAATGTACTACCATATTTTTTAATTTGATAATCGTTATATGCTGATAAATATTTGTTAAGATAAGAAGTATATTCTTTTTTTAGTTTATCAATATCACGTTTTCGTTGACACTCGCTATCGCATCCGGATATGAGAGTTTGTATTTTTTGAGACAATTGTTGATTCATATTATTTTAATATTAAAAGATATTATTTTTTTTTAAATAATATTAATAAGTATTTTTATTTAAGGTGGGTAAAAAGGAACTAATTATAAAATGTTTAAAATAATTTAAATGATTAAAGTGATAAAAATGATTATAGAATTAATTTATTTATAATTTTTTTTGAAATCATTAGTAGTTTGATATCTTTCATTAAATATTTTTTTCTTTTTATTATATATACATTAAATAAAATGACAAAATTTGGAAAACAATTATTAAAACAATATAGTAAATTAGGGAATGAAGAACTTGAGGTTCAATTTAAAGGTAGAAATATTCCTACACCAAAAAATGCATCTTATGTAAATGCAAGGAATATTGCTTTACAAAATTTAAAAAATCAATATGAATATTATTTAAGAAGATATGAAGAAGCATATGGACAATTAATGGTTAGGAAATCGCAAGTATTATCAAGAGGATTTATAGATGATGATGGAGAAGAGATTAGTACATTAGAATCGACAGTAACGAGATTGAATAAAAAGTTGATGGATATAGTAAGTCAAATAAAAAATAATAATATTCAAAATGATAAAGAGATTAGTGATTTAATTAATAATATTCAAGATAAAAATCAGGCTATTTCATCACAGCAAAGTCAACTTGGTGGGCAAAAAGATGTTATTGATTCAAGATTTCAAGAGTTAAATTCTGAAGCTCAAATGATGATCTATGGTCAAGAAACTAATAGACATAAAAGACACATGATACATATGTATTGGGCATTTAATATTATTGCAATAATATTTTTAATAGGTTTATATACTAAATTGAAGAACCAAAAATAAGTTTTATAAAGATTAAATAAAAATATTTTTTTGTAATTTAAAAGAGAAAACTAAATTTTTTTTTTTTAGGTTAAAGGATTATAATAAATTTGATATAAAAAAAAATTTTTTTAAAAAAATTTTGTTAGTAATATTTATAGATTAATAATATAAATATGTATTATGAACATTTCGCAAATCCACAAGAGCAAAAAAATTTATCACTTTTGAAATCCAAATATAATAATTTAACTGCAGCAATTAAACAATATCAAGCGGATGAAAAGCAGACATGGCTTGATATGAATATTTCAAAGAATCCTGATTTTGCTAAACAAAGAGAAGCATATTTGATCCAAAAAAAATTGGATAGATTAAAAACTGAAAGAGATATGGTATTCAACGAATTATCAACTCAATATAATAATCTTACTAAATATAGAAATAATTTACAACAATTGAATGAAAGAAATAATCAAGTAGGAAATTTACAAAATTCCGCTAAAGATAATAATATGAAATCATTACAATCCATTGATCAAGATATATTAACCAGAAGAAGACAAGCACAAATAAATATGAATCAATGGCACAAACAGAATAATTTATTATTTTATTTAAAAATATTTTTTATTTTTACCTTGATTGCAATGATACCAATAATATTTGGACTAAATGGATTACTTAAAAAAAGTTTAGTTAATTTATTGGTATTAGTAATTTATATCATTTGTGGTATAATATTATTAATAAGATTCATTGATAATTCAAATAGATTAAAAATATTCTGGAACGAAAGAGTCTTTGTCGGAAAAGGAGATCCCGAACCGGAACCACCATTGAGAGAAGATCAAGAATTCTGTATACCACCACCAGGATATTTTGGTGGATGCGCATCAACACAATTCGGATGTTGCCCCGATGGGATAACGCCAAAGAATTCCGAAGATGATAAATGTTCTGGATCAAAACATAATTGGCAAAAATAAAGTTAAATTTTTTTGTAAATATATTATCTAATATTATAATATTTTTATATAATAATATTAAAGAATATGGGAAATAGTCCAAGTAGTCCACCACCACCTCCTACTCCAATGCCAGCACCTTATTGTGATGCAGCATGTGAAAGAGAAAAAAATATTGCAAGTTTAAAATCAAAATATGATAAGTTAAGAAATGAAGAAATAGAAATAAAAAGTCAAACAGAAAAAGCGAAAAATGATTATTATTCATCTAAATATGGTCCTTCATGGATTGATAATGAAAAAAAGAAAGAATTAGCAAATGAAAGAGCAAAAATAAGAAAAGAAAAAGAAGTAATTATTGATAATCTAGTAAAACAATATAATAGTAAAATTCATATAGCATACACACAAAATAATTTAATTAATAAACAAAATTTAATAATAAATGGTGAATCAAATAATAGATTACAACAAACAAATAATATAAGCGAATTAAATGAATTGGATACAACTCAAAGAAGAGCTGTATTATTCAAAGAATTAGAATATCGAGGTCATCAAAAAATATTATATAGATTTAGATTAATAACATTTATTTTATTTGTGATTTTAATTTTACTATTAATCTTCAAAGGTGGTTTAAGTTTTAGAAAAAAATCAATTACTAATAATAATTCTAATATTCAAGGATTGAAATATACAAATAAATAATCTTAATAAATAAATATGTTAAAAAAAAATATTTTTTTTTATTCAGTACTAATAACTATATTGATATTTATTTTATTAATCATTATCATAAAACAACGAAATATAGAAAATTTTAAAATATTAAATGTTATAAATGGTGACAAAAATTTTAATAGAATAAATATTTGGAAAAATATAAAAGATAATTATGGAGAAATAGAAGCTCTAAAAATATTTCCTAAAACGTTTATTTTACCAAACGAAATAAACGAGTTAATGAATGATAAAAATAAAGAATATATTTTAAAAAAATTATGGGGTGGGGAAAGAAAAAATATTGATCTATTTAATAATAAAAAAAAAATTAAAAAATATTACAAAAATTATGATATTGCCCAAGTATATATTTATAATCCTATTCTTTATAATGGATTTAAATTTGATATTCGTTTTTTTATGGTTGTAGATTGTTCTAAAGGTATATATTTAAATATAGATGGTTACAATGTTTATACAAAAAAGAAATTTAAATTAAATAGTATTGATAAAAATGAAAAAATAAATCAATTTCATACAGATGAATCTCATTATGATATTAATAAATTACCAAGATATTTTAAAGAATTTTGTCTCAAAAAAAAAATAATAAGTAGAGATAAAATTTTGAAAAAATTAAGAAAAAAATTAAAAAAATTAGTTGATGTTTCTGGAAATTTATGTAGCAATGAAGATATTTTCAAAAATAAAAAATGGATTTATGGTTTAGATGTTGAATTATTAGAAAATGGTGAACCTATAATTATAGAAATAAATTCTAGACCTGTATTAAATTTTACTATAGAATGGAAACAGCAAATACTTTACAAAATAATGGAAGATGTTAAAAATAGTAATTATAAGAATGGAAATTGGTTAAAAATATAATATTATTTTTTAAATAAAAATTAATATGAAATAAAAATTGGAATGAAATAAAAAATTGGATAGTTAATTTAAACTCGGAGCGTTCCGATTTGCCTTTGGCAAAGTAGGAACACTCAGATAGGGCATAAGCCCTATCAAATATAATTTATTTTTCTTTTTTGATTGTTTATGAATAATAAATAAAAGATAGGATATTAATTGCATAAGAAATGTAGATTTAATTAGAAGTTCCCAACCTGACATTTTATTTAAAATTAATAGATTGTATGTCCACTGGTTTCTAATGAATTTATTGAATAATGTAAATGAAATCGCGAAGATTAAATAATATAAATATAAAAAAATGTGTTTTAAATGAAAATTTTCTAGATGTAAAAGTTCAATGAAAATGATTATACTATCTAAAAGATGGGGAACAATAGAATTATATTCCATATCATGAATATCAAATTGAGTTCCATCATTTTTTTTTCGTTTTGGGAATAAAATTAAAAAATATTGTATATTGACACAAAGACATGCGGGAGCAATAATTTTAAATAAGAGATGATTAAATGAAAAATTTATTTTTTTGAATTTTAATAAAAAATATATAGTTAAAATGATTTGCGTTTGGTAAGTTAGTTGTGAAAAGTACCATATGATTTTACGATAATTTTTTTTATCTTTTGTATTGGGATAAAAATCATTTGCATATGAATTTTTATTTTTTTTATCAAGACATGATGTAAAGGAAAGAAAAACGGAGATAAGTAAGAATGAGTTTGTTAAAATATAAAATGGATTATTATGATTTTCATAAGATATTTTCGACATGATTATTTAGATAAATATTAAAATTTTTTAAATTTTTTTGTAAAATTTAATATTTATGATTATATTATGGATGAAGTAAAAATAAATGATGATAGTAGTGATTTAAGAGAAAAATTAAGATTATTAAATAAAAATTATAAAACTTTGGAAGAAGAATTTAAAATAAAAACGTTAGAATTCGAAAAAAAATTTATAGAAATATTAAAAAAATCAAATATAAAAAAAGAAACAGCAATAAAGGAAGATACAAACAATAAAAATATAGATGAAAAAAAATATATTAAGAAATTATTTAAAAAAATATCATTAATGACGCATCCAGATAAAGTAAACGATATTAAAAAAAATGATATTTTTAATAATAGTAATAATGCGAAAGATGAATTAAATTTAATGGAATTAGTTAATGATGCAGAAAAATTGAATATTAATTTTAAAGAGTTAGATAAAGATAATATATATACAAAAGATTATATTTTTGAAAAAATAATAGAAAAAACGAAAAAAATTAATAAAATCAAAACTTCATTGGTATATCATTGGTATACGTTAAAATTATCAGATGAATGCATAAAAAATATTCTTTTGTCTAAAAAATAAATATTTGAGATAATAAGTGAGTTTAAAATATTTATTTAATATGTTACATTAAAATAATTAACATGACTTCTAGTGTAGGATGGATAGTTGAAAATGATGAATTAATTTACAAGAGTCCATTAATGAGAGTTGAATCATCTACAACGAATAATGGTTTCGAATGTAAAAGTAATTTAAATGGAGATGCTGGAGATTCTGAAGATGCAAATTTCGGTAATCTTAGTGCGTTTGAGGGAACTGGTATATCAATTAAAAGACAAATATCGTCATCGAACTTAGGTGATTTTAGAATATTTTTGGGAGGGGCGTTAGCAAATTCTAATAGTGGATTTGGTTCAACCATGAATAATGCATTAGTAATAAAAGATGCTTCAAAGTCAAATTATGCATATTATCATTCACAAGCAACGAAAAATTTGGCTTTATTTACGGGGTCTCATATATCCAAAATTGATAGTTCAGATAATGAATTATTGACTTTATCAGGTGATTTGATAGGTAGATGCGTATCAATGACAGGAGAATATTCAACATTAGATTTGGAAAATGATCAAATTTTGGAGAATAAATATGAAGGAGTCATGATAAATAATGCACATCCTGTAGTTAAGTTTTCGACCTTAGAGAATGATAAAAAAATATATGGTATTATAAGCGAATTTGAAACTAATTCAAATTCAAGAACAATTGGAACAGGAGGGATTTTTTTAAAATCTTATGCAAAAAATTCAAATGATGTTAGAGTTGTCTTGAATTCAATTGGTGAAGGTGGTATTTGGGTAGTTAATAGTAATGGATCAATACAAACAGGTGATTATGTATCATCATTTAAAGAAGGCTATTGTCAAAAACAAGATAATGATTCTTTACATAATTATACAGTAGCAAAAATAACTTGCGATTGTAATTTTGATGAAACAACTGATTGGAATGATGAAAATGGAAGTGATACAAGCAAATTTCGTGGTAAAAATATTACTATAGATGGTATAACTTATAAAGCGGCATTTTTGGGTTGTATATATTTGTGTGGATAGTGACAACGAAATTTTAAATGAGAATAATTTAAATATTAAGGAAATTATTTTGTAACAATAAATTATATAAATAATTTATTAAATAACATAGATAAGATGTGTTGAAAATAAAATTCCTTTTTTTTTTTTTTTTTAAATAAGTTTTTTTTATTCAAAATTTTTTTGTTAATATAGAATATATACAAAAAAAAATGCCAACAATCGGATGGAAAAGTTCACTCGAGCATGTCGCTCTCAACTACTATGTCTATGATCCTGTATCAGGATTAGAGTCTATTGTTCCAACACAATCTTATGTAGATGCACAAGTCCAAGGATTAAAAGTTAAAACATCGGCAACAGCTGCAACGGATGGTACCGAAGCTGGTGGTAAATTAGCTGATCCAACTACATTTGTTTCAGGGGATGTAGTGGACGGTATTACATTATCAAATGGTGATATTATATTAGTAAAAGATGCAACTAGCGCTATTAATAATGGTTTATATTTAGTTGGAACCGAATCATCAGTAAGAACACCAGATAATGATGAGACAGCAGAGATTCCAAATTCATTTGTTTTTGTGACTGAAGGTTCAGCATATGGATCTACTGGTTGGGTATCAACAGTTGATCCTACTGGATTTACACTTGGAGCAAGTGATGTAACTTATTCTCAATTTTCTTCAACCGGTCATATTACCGCAAGCGATAACTTAACAAAAACTGGTAATAATGTTACATTAAATCCATCCTTAACTAGTATGGTCAATATTGATGGTACTGGAGATCTTACAATGGGAACTATAACTATGACTGGATTTTCAGTTGCAGCTGATGGAGCAACAACAACTCTTTCCCTTGATAACAGCAGTGGTGGCGTAACCAATGCAGGTTCAATTGCTGGAGCAACAAATATTGATGGTTCTGGTGATCTTACAATGGGAACTATTACAATGACTGGTTTCTCTGTAGGAGGAACTGGTTCTACAACAACAGCATCACTAAACAACAGTAGTGGAGGAATTACCAATGCAGGTGCAGTTTCTGGCGCAACAACAATTGATGGTTCAGGAGATCTTACTATGGGTACCATTAGTATGACTGGGTTTGAAGTAGCTGCAGATGGTGCTACTACTACTCTTTCAATTGATAACAGTAGTGGAGGAATTACAAATGCGGGTGCTGTTTCAGGTGCAACAACTATTGCTATGGGTGGTGCACTTTCTGGAGCAACAACTATTGATGGTTCAGGAGACCTTACTATGGGAACTATTACAATGACTGGTTTCTCTGTCGATGCTGATGGTGATACTGTTACTAAATCACTCAATAACAGCAGTGGAGGAATCACAAATGCGGGTGCTGTTTCAGGTGCAACTACTCTTGCTATGGCTGGTGCCCTCACTGGAGCAACCGATATTGATGGATCAGGCGACCTTACCATGGGAAGCATAACAATGACTGGTTTCTCTGTTGATGCTCATGGTGATGCAGTAACCAAATCGCTCGATAACACAAGTGGTGGAATTACTAATACAGGTCCTATTGCTGGAGCAACAACCATTGACGGTTCTGGCGATCTTACCATGGGATCAATTACAATGACTGGTTTCGCTGTAGGTGGAACTGGTGCTACAACAACCGCATCACTTGACAACAGTAGTGGGGGAATTACCAATGCAGGTGCAGTTTCAGGTGCAACAACTATTGCTATGGGTGGTGCACTTTCAGGTGCAACAAGTATTGATGGTTCAGGAGATCTTACAGTAGGAACAATAACCATGACAGGATTTGAAGTCGCAGCTGATGGAGCAACAACAACTCTTTCCCTTGATAACAGCAGTGGTGGCATAACAAACGCAGGTTCAATTGCTGGAGCAACCAGCATTGATGGTTCTGGTGATCTTACCATGGGTACTATTACAATGACTGGTTTCGCTGTTGATGCCGATGGTGATACTGTTACCAAATCACTCAATAACACAAGTGGTGGAATCACTAATACTGGTGCTGTATCTGGTGCAACAAGTATTGATGGATCTGGTGATCTTACCATGGGAACTATTACTATGGTTGGTTTCTCAGTAGATGCCGATGGTGACACAGTAACTAAATCAATCGATAACACAAGTGGAGGAATCACTAATGCTGGAGCAATTGCTGGAGCATCAACTATTGACGGTACTGGTGATCTTACCATGGGAACTATTACAATGACCGGTTTCACTGTTGATGCTGATGGTGATACAGTAACAAAATCTCTTGATAATTCAAGCGGTGGAATTACTAATGCAGGTGCCGTATCTGGCGCAACAACAATTACCATGGCTGGTGCACTCTCAGGAGCAACTAACATTGATGGTTCAGGAGATCTTACCATGGATACTATAACCATGACTGGATTTTCAGTTGCTGATGATGGAGCCACAACTACTCTTTCACTTAATAACAGCAGTGGAGGAATAACAAATGCTGGTGCCGTTTCTGGTGCATCCACCATCGATGGTTCAGGAGATCTTACTATGGGAACTATTACCATGACAGGTTTCTCAGTAGCCGCTGATGGTGCTACTACCACTCTTTCACTCGATAACAGCAGCGGTGGAGTTACCAATGCAGGTTCGATTGCTGGAGCAACTAGCATTGACGGATCAGGCGATCTTACCATGGGAACCATTACTATGACCGGTTTCTCAGTTGATGCCGATGGTGACACAGTTACCAAATCACTCAATAACACAAGTGGTGGAATCACCAATACTGGAGCTATCGCTGGTGCAACAACTATTGATGGAACAGGTGATCTTACTATGGGAACAATCACCATGACAGGTTTCTCAGTCGCTGCAGATGGAGCAACATCAACACTTTCTCTTGATAACAACAGTGGTGGAATCACCAATGCAGGTGCTGTTTCAGGTGCCACAACCATTGGTATGGCTGGCGCACTCTCAGGAGCCACCAGCATTGATGGAAGTGGTGATCTTACTATGGGAAGCATTACCATGACTGGGTTCTCAGTTGGCGGAACTGGTGCCACTACCACCTTATCTCTCAATAACAGCAACGGAGGAATCACCAATGCCGGCGCAGTATCTGGTGCAACAACCATTGATGGATCTGGTGACCTCACCATGGGAACAATTACCATGACAGGTTTCACAGTTGACGCTGATGGTGACACCGTAACCAAATCACTTGATAACAGCAGTGGTGGAATCACAAATGCAGGTGCTGTTTCAGGCGCAACAACCATTGGCATGGCAGGAGCACTCTCTGGAGCAACCAGCATTGATGGAAGTGGAGATCTTACTATGGGTACAATCACCATGACAGGTTTCTCAGTCGCTGCTGATGGAGCAACAACAACTCTCTCGCTCAATAACAGCAGTGGTGGAGTTACCAACGCAGGTTCAATTGCTGGAGCAACAAGCATTGACGGATCAGGCGATCTTACTATGGGAACTATTACCATGACTGGATTTACAGTTGACGCTGATGGTGATACAGTTACTAAATCTCTCAATAACTCAAGTGGTGGAATTACCAATGCTGGACCAATTTCAGGAGCAACTACTGTAAATGCATCAGGAACTGGTACATTTGGAACTGTTAACGATGGTACATTTAGTCACAGTGGGGGTGTCGCAGCAGGAACACTTCACTACATAAAAACAGTTGGAGGTGTTGACTACCAAGTAAATCTTCTTGTTTAAAAATATTTAGTAATATTAATTATTAATTAATTTTGTTTAAAAAATAGAATAAAAAAAAATAATAAATATATGAATATATTTTTTATCTTTTTAATTTTAACGATTTTAATTTTATTATTCATTTTTTTTGAAAGAAATCTATATTTTATATGCCAGAATAATGAACAATCATTGCAAAATCAAGAAATCAATTACATTCAAAATATTAAATATCCTCATTATTTAAATAATCATAAATTTAACTTTAATTTTTATAATTATCAACATATTTTTCCATTTCTTCGCATATTCAAACTAAAACGAACAGAAATTTTACAAGAAATAAATAAAAATCTAAATTATAAAAAAAAAAAAGGAAAAATTTTAAATCTTTGGCACAATTGGCCAGAAAAAAACTTATATCATCAAAATATGTCTTGGAAAATAATTCCTTTCTATGGTTTTAATTATTGGGTTTCCTATAATTGTACTCAATATCCTATTATTTATAATTTATTAAAAAATATTAAAGGACTACGAACTGCTATTCTTTCTAAATTAGGAAAAAAAACAATCTTAGAAAAACATCAGGGATGGGCAGAATTATCTAATAATGTATTAAGAGTCCATTATGGAATAGTTGTTCCAAATGAATGTTATATTGGTGTTGAAAATGAAAAAAAAAAATTACTAATAATAGTATTATCGTATTTGACGATTCTAAATTGCATTGGGCCGAAAACAATTCAGATCATGACAGGATTGTTCTTATATTAGATATTGATAGACCTTCATATATCGAAAAAGGAAAATCTATTATTAAAGATACTCCTGAATTAAAAAATTTTATAAAAAAAATTATCAAATCTAATGAGTCGGAGGAAGCTCATTAAATGTTAGTCCAAAATTTTCACTTAACGTTTCACATAAATCATCAAGAGGTGGTACTAAACAAACATTGAAAATTTGTTCACCGCATTGTTTACTAATTACACTAGGGAACTCAGCATCCTTTCCAGGATCACCTTTAAATTTATCCTTAGTTTTAGGACTTATTAAAAATAAAATTAAAATTATAACAGCCATCATCGAAATTAGTGATAAAGTTCCTGATGCTGCAATAGCTGCTCCGCTTCCACCCTTTTTTTTTTTAATTATTCGATGTTTATTATTCTCTAAATCAATATTTTCTTTATATTTATCATTTTCCAAATCAATATTTTCTTTATGTTCATCATCCTCTAAATCAATATTTTCTTGATTGAGATTATTTTCATTATTAATAGATTCGGATCCATTATTTATCTCCGAATTATTATTTTCTGTATTAACTATATTTTGGGAATGATCTATTTTATCATTTTTTTTTTCAATAGAAAAAAGGAGAACAGTTAGCAAAGGAATTAATAAAAAAGAACTTTTCATTAACATCATATATATTTTAAAATTTTTCTGATTTTTTAAAAAGAACATTCTATAATTGGATTTTTCAATTAAAAATTTCATAATTTTTATGTTCTTTAATTTTACTATCATCTTCTATTATACATTCATCATCGCTCGAATTATTTTGCTCTAGCCAATCTATTCCTCTAAAACCTATTTTTCCACGTTGACGTGTTTTACCAAATTTCTTTTCCAAATATTTTTGTAAATCTTTCTTAGGTGGGCATTTTTGATCCGGATATACTTCCTTATACCATATTCTAAATTGCGGAAATATTTCTTGCATTGTAAGATATCCTTTCGGATATTCCATAATATGATCGCTAATAAATTCTGCATAAGTATCATTTAGAGCACGATAATCATTTGTAGCCACTTTAACTTCCATTGGTTCCTTCAATCCAGGAGAAATATTTTTTTGTTTATCTCCAAACTTAAATACTCTGTAATATTTGTTTAACAGCATCCATAGAAACGCATCTGCCCATAATTTTAATTTTGGAGTTAGATTATGATCGATCTTGAATTGATTAGGTTTTTTTGGATCAGGATCTTGTACGAACTCTGATGTAAATTCAACCACTCGCAATCTTCTCCACGTACCTCCATCATCGGATGGAATACTTGGCAATTTATTACATGTCAACACCATATGAAATTGGGGTTTAAATTCAATTGGTTCAGTATGCAAGGCTCGTGCTTGAATTGTATCTCCTCCAGTTAGTTCTTTCATCAATCCAACCTGTATTTTTTCGTTTTCGTCTGGTTCCTGAAGACATGCAAATCGTTTTCCTTTTGTACGAGCTAGCTCAGGAGTCGCCTGATTACTACAAGCACGTTTTCGTGTCAATACAGTGATTGGTAATTTGCAGCAATAATCGCCTAATCCAAGTTCAAACAGCTCAATTAATTTTGATTTTCCATTACCTCCAGATCCGGTCCATATATGAAACAACTCATTACCAGTATCACCTGATAAAAAGGTTGATAGCAACATTAATACATACTCCCGCACATGTTTTTTTGGTAAAACTTGTTTCAAAAAATTTTGAATATCTTCAAAGATAGGATCATCATCGTCCCAATCATAATAGTCACGACCTGTTGAGAAAGATACAAAATCTTCTGGTTTCCCTTGTCTAAATTCCATTTTATCTAGATCATAAATACCATTTTTAAATCCGATTAGATGTTTATTACTATCTAAAAGTTCATAAAATTTGTGTTTGTAAAATAATTCTGCACTTTCTTCCATAACCTGTCCTTTAAAAGATGTAGTTCTTAATTTATATGATATGTCCATTAATTGTTTTCCTTTCTTTAAATAAGCTTCCTTTTGAGGATCTTCATCTCCCGCAGATGCAGCTTTGTTGCTGTAATATGCTGCTGATGTGCTGAAAATATTTACTGTATCATTTGATATTTTAATCCTTAAATTAATACCTGCATCTGACTCTCTCCATAGTGGACTTTTAAATTCATACCATTTTTTTTTTTTTAACGATGTGCAAACGAATTCATCTTTAAATTTTTCATGTAAAACTTTACCTACATCATAACTTGGGGCAATGGGACCATTTGTACATTTAAGAACTAGATCTTCTATTGTTGGTTGACAAATCTCATCATATTTTCTTTTATTATCTAATTTACACCAATGTCTTAGACTACCAATAGTTAATCCTTCTTCATTCATCTGATTCCATTTTTCTTCACAATCATTTTGCGCGCTATATTTATACTGCAATGGTCGTTTACTAAATTCTATCCATTCAGGTAATAAACCACTCCAAATGTTATGTAAACAAAAACCTACTTCCAACCATGTTTTATAATTTTCCGCCCTTTCAATTGATAAAATTTTAATATATTTTCGAATCTTATCTATATCATCAGGTGGTTCAGGGATAACAAAATTATTATTTTTAAAGTATTTTTTGGTTTTTGAGCTTTTAATCCTATTTTTTTGTTTATAAATAGCATCAAACTCTCTAATATCATCTAATCTATCTTTTTTATAAGGTGTTTCTACATGATGACCTTGTATACTTAGTTTTCTAATCAAATATTTAACTGTATAAATTTTTTTTTTATCTTGTTCTGTAATTATTTGAATATGATCATTTTTATGATTTGTTCCTACTTGATAAATATTTGTTAATTTATAAGCTTCACAACCAGGTTTTTGTGAACCATATAACATCCATGAATTTTTTTCAATAACTGCTTCATCAATTATATCTTCAATTGAATTTGTTACTTCGATATTTTTTAGAATACTATCTTTTGATTTAAGAACTCTATTTCTTATCAAATATTGTATATTTGGTTTTGTAATTATATATGGAAACATTATATGTAATCCATCTTTCCTTGTTACTTCATTATATTTTTGATCTCGATTTTTTTCAAAAACAAATGCATAGCGTTCGATATTTTCATGTAGATCTAAATAATAATTAATTGATTCCATATAAATACTAAGTAAATTCTCAATAAATGTTTGGCTATATATTTTAAAATTATTTTCTTTAGAAGTTTTACAGATCTGATATCTTAAGTCGATATCAATAATTATTGGTGATTTATCTTCATGTTTTTCGCATAAATATACTTCTTCATTATTTTTGAAAACCGCATTATAATATAGATCGTAAAATTCTTCTTTTGCATTTTCAGGGATATTAAATGTACCGGGATAACCTTTATTTAATTTTTTATCATAAATACTTAAATGTGTAAAAGATTCTCCTTTACTTGTTCTTTTTGATTCTAAAAATTTCCTAAGATTAGATTTTTTCCGCGATTTAATTACAATAGATGTCATTTTAATTTTTTTTGATTAAATTAAATCGTTTTAATCTAAAATCAAATTTTTATAAAATTATTTTAGTAATAAATTATTTGTATTCATAATAATATTTTTATTATGATAATCTTCTAAATTATCATGTCTTTCATCTTCCTCATCTGATGAATCTTCATGTTCTAACCAATCGATTCCTCTAAATCCTACTTTTCCACGTTGTCGTGTTTTTCCATATTTCTTTTCCAAATATTTTTGTAAATCTTTTTTAGGTGGGCATCTTTGATCTGGATACACTTCCTTATACCATATTCTAAATTGTGGAAATATTTCTTGCATTGTGAGATATCCTTTCGGGAATTCTCGTATATGATCGCTAATAAATTCTGCATAAGTATCATTTAGAGCACGATAATCATTTGTTGCAACCTTTACTTCTACTGGTTCATGTAATCCTGGTGATATATTTTTCCGTTTATCGCCAAACTTAAATACTCTGTAATATTTGTTTAACAGCATCCAAATAAACGCATCTGCCCAAATTCTTAATTTTGGTGTTAAATTATGATCAATCTTGAATTGATTAGGTTTTTCGGGATCTGGATCTTGAACGAACTCCGATGTAAATTCAACCACTCGCAATCTTCTCCACGTACCTCCATCATCGGATGGAATACTTGGCAATTTATTACATGTCAACACCATATGAAATTGGGGTTTAAATTCTATAGGTTCAGCATGTAATGCACGTGCCTGAATTGTATCTCCTCCTGTAAGTTCTTTCATCAATCCTACCTGTATTTTTTCGTTTTCGTCAGGCTCCTGAAGACATGCAAATCGTTTACCTTTTGTACGAGCTAGCTCCGGAGTCGCCTGATTACTACATGCACGTTTTCGTGTCAATACGGTGATTGGTAATTTGCAACAATAATCACCTAATCCAAGTTCAAATAGCTCAATTAGTTTTGATTTTCCATTACCTCCGGAACCCGTCCATATATGAAATAATTCATTTCCAGTTTCTCCTGATAAAAAGGTTGATAACAACATTAATACATATTCTTTTACATGATTTTTAGGTAAAACTTGACTTATAAAATTATGAATATCATCGAATATTGGATCATCTTCTGCCCAATCATAATAATCACGTCCAGTTGAGAATGAAACATAATCTTCAGGTTTGCCTTTTCTAAATTCCATTTTATCTAAATCATAAATACCATTTTTAAAACCCAATAATGATTGATTTTGATCAAGTTTTTCAAAAAATTTCTCTTTATAAAATAATTCTGCACTTTCTTCCATTACTTGATTTTTAAAATTTGTAGTTCTTAATTTATATGATATATCAGTCAAGTGTTTGCTTCTACTTATATATGTTTCTTTTTGCGGATCCTCATTTCCGACTGCAGCAGCTTTATTATTATAAAATCCTGCTTGCTTTGCAAATATATTTACAGTATCATTTGAAATTCGTATCCTTAAATTTATTCCTCCATCCGATTCTCTCCATAGATGGTCCTTAAATTCATACCATTTTTTTCTTTTTAACGATAAACAAGCAAATTCATCTTTAAAATTTTCATACAATACTTTCCCAACATCATAACTTGGTGATGTCGGTCCATTTGTACATCTTATTATTAATTCATGCAAATTTGGCATCCGTATTTCATCATATTTTTTCTCATTATCTATTTTACACCAATGCCGTAAACTTCCAATGGTAAGTCCTTCATCATTCATTGTATGCCATTTTTCTTCACAATCCTTTTCTGCTGAATTTGCATATTTTTTACATTTCTTGCTAAAATCTATCCACTCTGGTAATAAACCAGGCCATATATTATGTAAACAAAATCCAACTTCTAACCAAGATTTATAATTTTCAGCTCTTTTATGACTTAATATAGATATATATTGCCTAATTCTCTCAATATTATTAGGTGGCTCCCCAATTGGTTTTCTATTTTTAAAAAACTTCTGTATACTTTTTATTCCCTTTTTTTTTAAAAATTTTTTGCTACTATCTTTATATTCAATTATTTCTTGTATTCTATCCTTATTTATTTCAGTTAATACCAAATGTCCCTGGATACTTAATTTTTTAACTAAATATTTATTTGTATATATATCTCTTCTTTCATTTTCAGGAATATTTGTTATATGATCATTCAAATTACTTCTTACTTGATATATATTCCTTAATTTATATGCCTCTCCTCCTGGTTTTTTACTTCCATATAATAACCAAGAATTTCTCTCTATTACTGACTCATCAAAAATATCCTCTTTAGGATTTGTTGCACCAATCTCATCTATAATCGCTTGACATCCTTCCAAAACTTTATTTCTTATTAAGTATTGTATACATGGTTCCGTAATTATATAAGGGAAAATTATATGTATGCCATCTTTCATGGTATTTTTATCATATTGCGATGGTCTGTCTTTTTCAAATATAAATGCATATCTTTCTCTATTTTCTTTAATGTTCAAATAATATTCTATTTGATCCATATACAGATTTAATATTTTGAAAATAAAACCATTATTATATATTCTGCTTTTACAATTTATTGGATATCTTAAATCAATATCAATTAAAATTGGTCCCAAATGCTCATGTTTTTCTGCTAAAAATGCATCTTCATTATTCTCAAATACAGCTCTTGAATAAATATCATAAAATTCTTCTTTATCTTTCTCAGTTATATTAAATATTCCCCCATATCCAGTACCATTCTTACGATCCCATATACTATTATGAGTATAAGCATCACCTTTATGCACCTTATGTGCGGCTAAATATTTATATAATTCTGATGATTTTTTAATATTTTTTAATGAATTCATGACAACTTATAATATATTCAACAAAAAATTTTAAGTATTTTTAATTGAATAAAAAAATTTCTTAAAAATTATCATTATTTTTAAAAAAAAAAAAAGGATCCATTCCCAATCCATTATGTTAAAAATATAAATTAATTTTAATATAGTATATACTATTTTATTTATTTTTTTTAAATATAAATAAAAAATATATATTATTATCTGAATCATTTTTTTAATCATAATTTT
>Ga0114919_10000541_pt1 | contig 29487 bp, 23 predicted proteins | sample BlataG_FD_88682 | JGI IMG/M metagenome (GOLD analysis project Ga0114919, IMG submission 88682) | Deep subsurface microbial communities from Black Sea to uncover new lineages of life (NeLLi) - Black_00105 metaG | ecosystem: Environmental > Aquatic > Marine > Oceanic > Sediment | place: Atlantic... | reverse complement strand
CCCCCCTTCCCCCCCCCCCCCCACACACACACACAAGCTAAAAAACTATATATTCCTTCTATTATATCTTATTTCCCCATAGTATGCACTATGGATCTCCCACATGCCAATATATATGTCCGTTTACCGGCAACACAAGAAATCACTGAACAAAATGTCCTGGACCTCTTCTCTCAATTTGGTGACATTGACAACATCCGCGTCTACAGACCAGCCCCTGGCACTGGGGTCCCACATGCTCTCATTAGATACGTCGCTCCAGCTTCAGCAGCTGCAGCTATTGTTGGCATGAATGGCTCAATGATGGAGGGACAGCCTATTCTCGTCAAGCTGGCAGACGCCGACGTCGTCCCTCGGGTTCACAGCGGCCAAATCCCTTCAGAATGGGTCTACTGCAGGGGCCTACCTTCTCATTACAGTAGGGAGGACGTCATTCTTCTCTTTGCTCCATTCATTCCAATCCTGGAGATCAAAATCTTCCCCAGCACAGAGGCCTACAAGGGTACAGGAGCTCTGGTCCAATTAGAGTCTGTCAACAAGGCAGCTCTGGCAATTGGCACCCTTAATAACTGCCTGCCACCTAGTAGCTCCCAACCCATGCTTGCACGCTTTGCAGACTCTCCCTCTGAAAAGGCTGCAAAAGCAGCTAGGAAGGAGAGAATGATGACCAGAACTGGGAGTGCTCCTCTGGCTGCGCTCATGTCTGCGCTGCCTCACTCTGGTGGATCAGCGGCATCGTCTGGAGGACAGAGCTTTCATCTCCATCATCAACATCAACATAATTACCTCCCAGATCCAGGTAGCTACAATCATTCAGCTGCACTGGCTGACCAGTTGCAGAGACAGTTATTGGAACTTTCTCTTGTAGCTGCCGCCCAACAACAAGGAGCGATGGGATTGAATGGGTCTGGAAATAATAATGGTAGCAATGGTAGTCATACGAGCGCATTCAGCAACAGCTCCCCAGTGGGTACACCAAATCTTTCTGCCTCTCTTTATGGCAAATCATTCACGGATATGAGATTATCTTCCAACAGTGATGGAGGTGCAACTGAGAGCGCCATCAACCAGATGCTGCAGAACAACCACCATTGGCAGCAACAGCTGCAGCAACAGCAACAAGGTGCTTCTCTGCATCACATGGCTGGTCTCCCGGCTCCTATGCTTGCAGCAGCGGCAATGGCAGCAGCTAATTATAATACACAAGGTAAAGGCCTGATGTCCACTGCAGCAGCTGGTAATAATAATATAAGTCTCATGGATGTCAACACTACTACTACCACCAACAACAGCAATTCTAGTAATAATAATAGCAATGCCAATACAGATGGTAGCAGCTCCATCTATATCACTGGCCTCCCCGACACCACCGACAGACTATGGCTGTTTGAGAAATTCTGCAGATACGGGGGTATCCTATCTCTCCGTGTTTCCATGGATGAGGGGACCGGTAAATGTAGCGGTGTGGCCTTCATCAAGTACACGTCAGCAGAAGCTGCATTGGCAGCTCAATTGTCGCTGAACGGGCTGGTGATTGGGGACAGAATGATCCAAGTTATTGTGCAGAACATTGCTGTGGCCAATAACACTGCCGGTAATACTGGTGGTCATAATAGTATTAGTGGTGGACATGTTCTTTCCCCGGGGAGGCAATCTGGCCTGCCATTATCCAGTAATGGAGATGGGAAGAGTGAGGGAGGGGATGCAGGATCTTTCTCTCCACTAACGCAAGCAGCCTCTCTTGACTCGTCAGGAAGAGGGCTGAGTGGCGCTGGTGTGTTTCCAGAAGGGCTATTGGACCCCATGTCAGGGTCAAGATCAAACATTGATGCTGGTGGTGGGGAAGGTGGTGGGATGGGTGGAGGTGGAGCTGATCAACAGCTGATGTCAGCAATGTGGACTATATAAATAAAATCACACAAGCTCAAGATGATCTAAAAGAGTTCAATTCCATCCCTCCCACAACACACACGCACACGCACACGCGCACACACAAACCTCCTGTGTTCTTTACTGCAACTGTTGGTTAGTTCAGGATCTTGTTCCCTTTTATTTATCTATATTTTGACAAACACAGGAGATCTGACACAAGGTATCATCACCACAGGTTTTACTATGCAAGCTGTTGAAATTCCTTCCTTTTATTAAATATTTTTATTGTTGTTGTTTTTGTTGGCAACTTCTTCTTATCTTTTACCGGATAAGTGCGCCCAAAACACTACACACTTCTAATATCCGGGGGCAGGATATCTATATCTATATATTTTTTATTTTTTTTCTTCTGGGTTTCCTGCAAGGCGATTGTTTTTTACAACATTTTCCCAATCAAAATAAATACATATATATGTTCTGGAAATTGAGGGTTGGCCAAACATTGTGCCTCCCTTCTTCAAAAAGCATGAAGCTCTTCTATATAGTGTACTACTCCGTAACTATGTGAATAGAGAGGCCATTAGGGCAAAGAAATATAGATAGATGACAGTGAGTTCTGACCGGGAAGAGTCATCTTGCCTGTTATGTTTTTTACTTTTGTGTTGTCTTTTACTGTTCAAAGAGAAGTTAACCATACAAAGAACCCTCGAAAAACGAAGAAGAAAATCTGTGTTTTCCTTTCAATAATCATATTTTGCTAGCATTTGTACCTACTAATCATGTGTAAAAGTCTCAATTTCAAATCATCAATACATTTTTACATTCATAACACCCTCTTTTCTTTGCAAGTTGCTGCTACAAGATCAAAGCAACAATCACAGTCACATCGTCCATCTTCCCTCCAGCTCCAGCTCCAGCTCCACTTTTCCTTCCCAACAGCTTGCTCAACTGTCCAACAGCTCCCCATCCCTTTCCTTGCTGTTGCTGCTGCTGGATTTGTTCATCTCTTCTCTCATTCTTCTCCATCGACCATGGCGACACAAAATCTCTATCCAAACTATGCTCAGCTGCAGTGGTGGCCAACCTTTCTACTGTAGCAGCAACACAAACATCTCTCCCACCACCGAGACTGTCTTCTACTATAGTCACTATTTCCTGGTTCCAAATATTATCAAAAAAACCATCACTTGCAGCAATCACAACATCCCCAGGTTGAACAGCCACTTGTGCATATACATCCGCATCTGCTGGTGTGCTACTGGGGTTGTGTTTGGGGCTGGCAAGTTGGTATGGTTGGTTGAATGCATGTTCTTGGACTTTTGTTTCAAAGACAAGAGCTCCATCTCTGATGATTCTCACTCCACAGTCTCCTATATTGGCTACATTGAGAGTGTATGTAGTTGGATTCACTACCACTATTGTAGCTGTACAGGAGCCAGGGGCGTCTGTCGTCTCAAAAGCAGCCTCCATTACCTCCAATGCCGTGATGGCACTACTACTACCACTACCACTGTGGGATGCTACAGCCTGTTCACATGCCATCATGAGACATCTTGGATACTCAGAGGGATCTACATTGAGCTCTGCCCATCCTCCTACACCATCAGCAATCCCAAATGCCACTCCTCCTCCTCCTCCTCCTGTATCAGAAGAAGAGTGCTTGTTGATGATAAAGAAGGCATCTTCACCACCAGTTTCCACCTTGTTAGGATGGGGAATCATATACCCAGCAGCTTCCATGACTGACATTGGTTCACTGGTATTACTATTAGTAGTAGTAGTAGTAGTACTGCTAGAAATAGTTGATACATGTGAAGATGATTCACTTGGTTGGTCACATGATGATGAAGAAGAGGAAGATGAAGACCTGGTCTTGATGTCTAATTGTCTGAGAACTTGGCGGAGAGCTGCTGATTGTAGACCTCTGTTGAATAACATTGACCTGAATGTTCTTCTCTCGGCCTCTGAAGCTACTGGTTGGAATATAGATGTAAATGCTTCCCATTCTAAGTCACGTATTTGTTGATCTAGCTCATCGTCATTCGTGCCAATACTATTTTTAACATTATTATTATCATCAGTACTAGAAGAAGAAGCAGAGTGTTCAGTTGTTGCTGAGATGCTACACATTCTCTCCTCTATGGTGGCTAATGCATTTATGTCATTTTCTGTTAGTTTAGGGCTTAATATATCCTTGAGTTCTTCTAATTGAATATCCAGCTGTTGAATGAGCATTTGAAGGTCAAGTTCTGCCTTTTGAAGCTCGTCAATGGTGAGGAGATGTGTGTCATCCACGGTTCCGGCTGTTTCTGCAGCCAGGAGTGACGGGACTAGAGAAGCGAGTTGAGTATCTTGGTTTGGTGGTGGAGAAAGGGAGTGCTGGGGGGTGGGTCTTCTATCTTTTATTGTTGTTTGCTGGTGCTGGGGAGTTGAGAGGGCTTTGAAAGCCCAGGCGAGTAGACCAGCTGTGGTTAAGAGACCTCCGAGGAAGAGGTCATTGGAGGTGAGGAAGGGGCGGGTTGGTTGTGATGGAGTGGTAACTGGCTCGGCAATGGATGTGTTGCCCCTTCTAGCAACACATAGAGTGCATCGTTTGGCAGTGCGTCTTGGTACGTTTTTCTTTTTGCTCTGAAAGCCAGAGTATCGAGTGTGGGTTTGGGGGAGTATGGATCGTTGTGATGAAAGATTATTCAACATAGCTCTTGGGTTTTGTTGTTAGTCAATTCAATCTTTTCCTATCACTACAATTGTCTCATAACAAAGATTTGTAAGGGTGGAATGCATAGATCTGGGTTTTATACCTCTTTGGGTCGCTCTCTTGTTTTGGAAACCTCTCGATATGGGAACTTAGCATCTTGAACTCAAAATGGTCGTTAATTGCAGTCTTGTTCAACATAAGATCGGCGTTCATTGAAACTTAAACATTGTTATGATCATTTTGGATGCGTAATAATAATGGGATTGGTCAAAGACTTCCTTAAAAAGGCCATCGGAACTAAAGAATCGGCCAGTCACGAGGCTAAGCTCTCTGTACAGGTAGGGAAATACACCCAATCATCCCCATTATATCGTTACATTAACTTTTCCATCTTAAATTCTTAAAATTCCCCTCTCACCACCAACAATTCCCCATTTCCCAGCCTGCCTTGCCTGAAGACACCGACCAAGAAGAAGAAACAGCACCCACTCCCACATCTCCAGCCACTCGCCTCAACAAACAGCTCTCTTCTCGCACCACCCACCCCATCCCAGGCTCTTTCTATCAACGCGAAGAGAAATTCAAATCCAAGCCATCTAAGACTTCCCAGCAACCCAAGTACCATGTCCCTCCAAGAGACAGGGGGTACTGCAAAGTCAGGTTTTCAGGGTCCTTTTATATGACACTAAGTAGTGCAGCAGATGTGTACTGCATACTCCAGGGCAACTCCCTCAGTATATATGAACCTATAAAGAACAATGGCAGTACCAGTACGTCTGCCTATACGTCTACTACTCCTACCACTACTCCTACTACTCCTACTCCTACTCCTACTCCTAGTACATCATCAACAACAAATGCTACTATTACTACTACTATTAGTAATAGTATTACTATTCCTAGTGGTTATAGACTGGCTAAATCATTAGAATTACTAGGAGCCCATTTAACAGCTGGAAAATCTAAAGAATTCACCATAGCCCCCAGTAAAGGCCCATCAGCAACATTTATATTCGCCACCCCTGAAGAAAAGAATGGCTGGGTCGTCAGCCTAGGACGAGTGCCGGGTTTATTCCGCCGAGTCACTGACTACTATATAATAGGCAAGAGCTGGGGGCACGGTGCAACTTCTGAAGTACACGAATGCACAAGTATCTTTGATGGAAGACGCCTCGCGGTTAAAACCCGCAGAAAAGCCCGCCATGACAAGGATGCAACTAGAGCGATGCATAACGAACTACGCATCTTGCAACTTTGTGCCAAATCGCCCCACCCTAGTATCCCTCTCCTGTATGATTACTTTTTTGATACAGATGGGAGTATAGATCTTGTGATGGAGTTGATGGAAGGGGGGGAATTGTTTGATTGGATTGCAAGGAAAGATCATTTGACAGAGGGGGAGGCGCATGCTGTGTTTAAGCAAATTGTGCAAGGGGTCGCGCATTTGCATCGTTTGGGGATTGCACATCGTGATTTGAAGCCTTCTAATCTTATGTATGTCACTAATCCAGATGATTGTGGAGGAGGAGGAAATAATACTGACAAGATTAACAACAACAATCATCACCCTCAACATCAGCATACGATTTTTCAAATCAAAATAATGGACTACGACCTAGCAAAAGTTGACTATTCCCCTGCCTGGGAGGCCCACTCTCCATGTGGCACCACATCATACATGGCCCCTGAAGTCATATCTCAACGTAAATACGGCCAGAGCATAGACATCTGGAGCTTGGGAGTCATCCTTTACGTGTTATTATGCGGAAGGATGCCATTTTGTGGCAGGACCAGTGGTACTATCCATAAAAGGGTCAGTAAAGGCAGTTTTGAGATGGAGAGTTCCATTTGGGATGAAGTTAGTGGGGAAGCAAAGGGGTTGATAAAAAGGCTGTTGCAGTTGGATCCTACCGCTAGGCCTACTGCAGAGGAAATAATGGAGGATGCATGGCTCAGGGGAGAGAATGATGATGATGGTGGTGGTGATGATGGAAATACAAATGATGAAAAGCCTCCTGGTCCTTTCCGGAGAAGTAGAAGTAAAGGTACACTCTGCACAACTACTAATCTTAGGGAGCTGTCTTCTCAGCGTAGACAGGTCTCCCTTCCTCCAGTTACAAATGGTGACGGTAGTAGTAGAAGTAGAAATAATAATATTAATAATAATAGTAATGGTGATCTTGTAGCTTTGAATGGTGGTGATAATACTGGTGACACTCCCTATACTACTTCTCCTCCTCCTCAAATAGATACAGATTTTGATAATAGAGACACTACTACTGGCACTGGTAATGAAGGGGAGGTGGGTTCCAGTTTGAAAGCCGCTCTTGATTATGACTTGGCTCCTATACGGCAACAGGCAGAAGAAGCCATGATTGGTGGTATTAGTAATAATCATTGTGGAGGGAAGATGGGTGGTAGGTTTAGAAGATTGATATCTGGTAAGAAGAATAGTAGTATGGAAGAAGAAGAAGAGGAGGAGAGGGATGTTGATGTTGAGGAGTTGAGAATGCAGTTGTCACTTGTAGGTGTGGCTGCTGGATTGGGGGATAGGAGAGGACAGGATGAAGAGGAGTTGGGAGGAGGGTCACCAGTGGCAACAATGAAGAAGAAGAAGAAGGGTGATATGTTTGATGATATTGGCGGTGAAGAGGTGGAGGATGCTGATGTCTAAGAGAGAGGGAGGAAGCAGGAGGGAGGCGGGTGCCAGGCTGAGGGCCCGTTCACATAAAAAAATTGGGCCAACTGCTCCAAAATCAACTTCCTGGATATGGCCGTAGAAATGCGAGTCACTTTTTATGTGAACGGAACTCAAAACCAAACTGCAAAATTGCTCTCCCCCCAATTTTTCTATGTGAACGGGCCCTGAGCTGAACTGAGGAGAGGGCTCTCCTCCAGAATGTTTGTTTTGTACGGCAAGGGACGTAAAGTTAGAGGAGTTCGTTTGATTTCAAACTATACTTTTTACTTTGGAAGAAGTTGATATATGTTCGAAGAGAAACTGGAACGTTAGAAGACAAGTTTTCAGAACCTTCTTAATTTTGAAAAATTGACTGGGGGAATTAGTTGTTTTCAGTCGGAATAAGGGAGACGTCGCGGCTTGTAGATATTTGAATTGTGAACATGTCTCTGGACCTCCAAATTCGCCCATCTTCACTGTATAACGACACCAATCGATTGCTTCAACAGCGAACTTCCTTTAGAAATAACAAGCGCGTTAAAACGTCGTCAGCGCTCTCTTCATTCCCCAATGAACAGCCTGAAGTCAACATTTTCAGCAAAGCGTTGACCATTCTGGGCAAATCTCCTAAAACTATTCCACCAACACCCGTTGCGCCACCTCAACCGCCTCCCTCTCTTTGGGCTCGCCTTCCCTTCACCACCGTCTCCACACAGCAAACCATCGATCAAAGCATAGATATCCCAGTCACCACTGCTACCTCCAAATGGTCACTTCCTGTACCCATTTGGAGACCAGGACCTTCAGTAACAGAATCCCAAGAGGAGGAAGATCTTGCCGCTCTAGTCACCGTTGCACCACCACCAACAATAGCAGCACCAACACCACCACAACCAGCTATATCTTGGTGTGGAGGAGGCATCTACTTCTTTTGGGAACTTGGTGTTGCTCGTTTTATCCTAGAAAACTACAGCCTCAAGAATGTCACTTTAAACGGTGCTAGTGCTGGCGCTCTTATTGCTGTCTTACTAGCCTGTCAAGTCAGCCCCAAGGAAGCTGTCCGAGCCGCTCATCGCCTGGCCAATGAAGCTGGAGTCTTTGATAGACCACTGGGCCTAGCTGGTGTATGGGGGGAACTCATTAGAAACTGGCTCAGGGAGCTGCTCCCTTTGGATGCAGCTGAGAGATGTCAAGGAAGGGTCCGTATTGTCGTCACAGAATCGCCCACCTTGAGACTCCGATATCTGGACGACTTTGAAAGCAAAGAGGACCTGATAGACTGCCTAATGGCCAGTGTTCACATTCCCTTCTTCTTAGATGGCAGAGCTGCATTCAGCTATAAAGGCAGGCAATACATAGACGGAAGTTTGTGGGACTTTATCACCGGTGGCAACAGCGAGCTGCTGCAGTGTGACGGTCTGGCCTGTCTCATTGATTATTTCTTTGATGACCAGCTGTAGTTTAATAGGCTGGATTTCATCAAGCTGTCCTCTATGGAGGAAGTTGAGAGACTGATGGAGAAGGGATATCAGTATGGAGTGAGGACTGCTGAAGGAGGTGGGTTTGAGAAGCTGGCTCCTGCAAGGAAGAGTGCCCCATTGAGAGCTGTGAGTGCTCTGTCTCATAAATTGGAGCTATTGTTTACGTAGAAATGTATGTAGTAGAGGGGATGGGGGGAGGAGAAGAGAAATGGAACTGATTGCTGGTGTTTATAGATAGGATAGGTAAATAAATCATCATGATTTATGTATGCGTACTCTTGATAGGATTAAAATGAATATATATGCACCCTTTTGCTTTTTTACTTTTGGTAATTACAATAGCAGAAGTTTAGAAAAAACGTCCTTTTTATAATATATGTAAAAAAGCAAACAAATCTTCTTCTTGAACAAAGCAGAAATAAATAGTAACAGTTTTAAAATTATGCAATGAAGGGAGCATGTCGATTAGTCAGACGGGCAGTAATCATCCTCCTCCTCATCAGAACTCTCTTCCTCCTCCTCTTCACTGTCATCATCAACATACTTTACTGGAGCAGCTGCCCTTCCTGCTCTTGCTCTTGCAGGTGCAGCTTTAGGAGCTGCCACCACCATAACTTCCTCCTCTTCCTCTTCCTCATCGTCATCAAAGTCAGCATCACTGTCAGATTCCACTACCTTCTTCACTGGCTGCTTCTTTGGCTTCGCAGCAGCAGCTGGTGCTGCCTTCTTTGCTGGTACATGTACTGGTGCTGACATCGTGCTCTCTTCCTCATCTTCCATGACAACAGTGGCAGTCTTTTTTACCGCAGCAACAGCAGCTGCACGCCCTGGACGAGCCGAGGCGGCAGCACTGACTGAGGAAGAGCTTGGTTCTGGACCTGCTACTGCTGCCTTGTTGTTATTTTCAATGTTGAGGCCTCCCATGCGCATAGCCATACGAGCCATCAGAGACATTTCCTCTTCAACTGGAGGTGGTAGAGGAGGTGGAGCTACAGCTGCAGGCTTTGGTGGAGCTTTCTTTGCAGCAACTGGAGCAGCACTGCTCACTTGTGACACCGACATGGAAGACGTTGATGTTGCTTTAGCTGCTGGACGTGGAGCAGGAGCCATCTTCTTTGCTCTAATTGGAAGCACTACGTCATCATCATCAGAAAGGCCGCCATCACTGTCACTCTCCGAAAACTCATCCTCACTGTCGCTCCATTCGTTACGCCCCTTCTTCTTCTTGCCCTTGTTGACAACCTTGGCTTGCTTCTTGGCATTGGCAGCACGGGCACGTGCTTGTTGACGAGCCATTCTCACTTCATTCCTTGCTGCTTCATCTTCATACTCGTCGTACATTTCCAGAAACTGTTCCAAATCATGTCTCCACATTTGTTGCTCGGTGGTGTTGCGCAGGAGCTCGACAGCGGCACGTTGTTCCTCAGCCTCTGCTCTCAATGATTCCACCTTTTCGTGAGTCAGGCTGCTCAGTGACATGGACAAGAGATACTCGTATGATCCACCTTCCACCACTGCTTCTTCACCATCTACAGCTTCTTCGCCATTGGAGGCAGTTGGCTGAGCAGCAGGGTTCTTTGTCTTGGCCAACAGACGGTCGTATCCAGCTTCCTCTAACTCTGCTTCAATATCAACACGACGACGGTTGCTAATCACCAGCTCGCCATTTACCACTGCAAGGATGAACCTGACCTTGTTGTCAATACGCTGCATGTCGGATTCTGCCGCCTTTAGCAGAGCTGCACGACGTTTACCATAGTATTGCAGTCTTAGATGGAAGAATTCTGTCAGAATGTCTTCTGGGGTGTCGTATTTTTTGATAATACCGTCAGGGCCAAACAGCATCATGTTTGAGCAGGAGATCTTGGATGTGAGCTTGAACTTGTTGTGGAGACCAGCTGCCAAGACCTCTCTCATCTTCTCTTCAGTCAGGGTGACCAAGAATTTGACGGTGACGTCAGTGTGGTGCTCCTTATACTCAGTAATCAGAGGCTGGGCATTCTTATCCTCTGGTTTGACCAGATCTTCCAGGAATTCCTTGTAGTCTTGAGTCCATTTCCGTACTGGAAGCTCTGTTATTTCAAGGGTGGTGTCGTCAATCTGGTTGATGATGCCAGTCACTTGGTAGGAACGTCCTGCTGTGCGAGTGGGCACTTCAATAATCTCACCATTGAAGCCGCGGTACCAAGGAGCCATTGGCTCTGCTGCCTCCCCATCCAACAAGCGAAGGAGGTTGGTGACAATGTCTCTTGGGTTGAAATTGGGGATGGATGTGGACCAGCCAGTACCGATACCTTCAGCGCCGTTGATGAGAACGGCGGGGACTATTGGCATGTACCATTCTGGCTCGATACGCTGCCCTTCTTCGTTGAGGTAGCTGAGCAGACGGTCGTCGTGTTCGTTGAAGAGATGCCGGGTGAGAGGGGCAATTCTGGTGAAGATGTAACGAGCTGATGCTGCATCTTTACCACCTTGGATGCGAGTACCAAATTGACCTTGGGGGACGAGGATGTTGATGTTGTTGGATCCCACAAAGTCTTGAGCAAGTCCTACAATAGTGGTTGCAAGGGATGTCTCTCCGTGGTGATAGGCACTGTGCTCTGCAACATAACCAGACAGCTGAGCCACCTTGATGTCATTTTTTAAGTTACGTTTGAAACAGGCGTACAATATCTTACGCTGCCCTGGCTTCAATCCATCCACCACTGAAGGGATAGAGCGCTCCAGATCAGCCCTTGAGAAGAGAATCAGCTCCTTGTGAACAAACTCGTGGTAGGAAATCACATCAGCAGAATGATCCAAGAAGGTGCCAGGCACATAGTTCCTCAACCATTCCTTTCTATCTTCAACACTCTTCTTTGAAAAGGCCATGACCAGTGCTTTGTCGTCTTCTTCATTCATGTAGACAAACTCTTTACGGTGGGAGTCAATGTCAGCAAAGTACTGCTTGGCTTCAGTTGCGGTGGATGTTCCCAGACCCTTGTAGTACTTGATATTCCATCCTCTGGGGGCGACTTCATCTCTCCAATTCTCATACTCTGGCAGAGTGTAGAAGGTGATTGATTCTTTGCCCTTGGTGGCCTTGATGATGGGGGTGATGAACTCGACCAAGAAACCGGGAATCTTCAGGAGAGATGGGTAGAAGGTATGTAGGAAGTTCATAATGAGACCCTTAATGTGGGATCCATCGTGATCCTGATCAGTCATAATCATGAGATGACCATAACGGAGAGACTTGGTATCAGTGTAGACCTTGCCGTGTTGGAGGCCCAGGATTTGCTTGATGTTGTTGATCTCGGCATTGGCGTTGATTTGAGCAGCGCTGGCATCACGGACATTGAGGAGCTTTCCTCTGAGTGGGAACACTCCGAATCTGTCTCTACCGACGACAGATAGACCACTGATAGCCAAAGACTTGGCAGAATCTCCTTCTGTCAAGATGAGGGTGCAGTGCTCAGAGTTGCGACCTCCAGCGTCGTTAGCATCGTCAAGTTTGGGGATGCCCAGGAGACGTTGGCGCTTGGCTCCATCAGTCTTTTTCAGTTCCTTGTTGGCCTTGAAATTGGCAAAGTTGAGGATGAGGTCTGTGACACCAGAAGCACCTACTTTTTTCAAGTAGGTCTCTGAAAGTTCACACTTAGAACCGAAAGCTGAGGCCCGCAGTGTCAGCGTGTCTTTGGTTTGAGAATCAAAGGCGGGGTTTTCAATGAGACAGTTGACAAACACCCAGAGATAGTTTTTCACCATGAAGGGCTTGACATTTGCCTGCTTGTGCTTTTTTGAGAGGCCATCGCACAGGTGTTTCACAACCTGGTCTGCAATGTGATTGACGTGGGTGCCACCTTTGGAGGTGCAAATGGAGTTGACAAATGATACTTGGTTGAATTGGCCTTCGCTGGTGGCAACACATATTTCCCATCTGTCTCCAACCTTTTCATAGGTACGTGGTACGGCACCTTCTGCAGTGGCCTTTCCTAGGTAGAGGTCGACGTAAGACTTGAAGTCCTTCACTGGGAGTTTTGTTCCGTTGAGGTAGACGTTGACAGACTTGCCGAGGATGCCAGCCAAATCATACACACGTTTTCGCATCAGTTCTACAGTTTCTGCTTCTAGTTCATGCATGCCAAAGCGCTCCAGATCTGGGGAGAAGGTGATGGAGGTCCAATTATCAGTGGAGGCACACTCAATGATGACGGGCTCTCCCTTTTTGGACATGTTTTTGGAGAATGTCTGCTTGTAGCGGAGTTTACGTTTACCGTCGCAGGTCTCGATAACAAACTTGGTGGAGAAGATGTTGGCAAGCTTAGCACCGTAGCCGTTTCGTCCACCAGTGACTTTCTTTTCCTTGTCGTTGTAGTTTGAAGAGGTGAGGAGGTGGCCAAAGATGAGCTCTGGAACGTAGACGCCTTCAGTCTTGTGCATCTCGACAGGGATGCCGGCACCAGTGTTGAGGACCTTGATTTGATTCTTTTCTACGTTGATATCGACCTTGATAGTGTCCATAGTGGAGTCTCTGACCTTATTATCAGCAGCATTGACGATGATTTCGTCGAATATCTTGTAAAGGCCAGGTGCATAAGTGATGTTTTTCAGCACCATCTTTTCACCATCATGAACCCAAAGCTGTTGCTGCTGCTTCTCTGTGCTTCCAATGTAAGTATCAGGACGTAGTAGGATGTGCTCTAGTTGGGAGAGCTTCTGGTAGGTCTGTTCAACGGTTTTCCCGGTTCCACTTGCATTTTCAGCAGTGTTGCGAGGAGCTAATGCCTTGGAGTTGGCACTACTTTTAGCTTTACCTCCCTGTGAATGTATGGTACAGATTGGTTAAGGTTGGTTAGATGACATGTTCATGGCTGCTTGAAAGCTTGAGAGTAGGTTGACAGCAACAACCATGGAAATCGGTTGAGGTAGTTGACTCAATGTCGTTGTCCACGTATAACCGCCAAAATCTTACTTTTCCTGGCTTGTTTGCCATACTAAAGTTCTCATCAAGTTCTATTTCCATGTCAGACAAGTCAGCCATGTTGTTATAGTCCGACTGAAAGATCCTAAGATTAAATGCTAGGTAAACTGGTAGGAACAACGCTATTTAAGGCGATTAAGATAAACAAGACAAGCGTTTCTATTCATGTGACGAACAATAGTACGTTGACTTTATGTCGCGCTGATCCAAGCTGTTTCTCTAAAACCGAAATAGTAAACGCCACGAAAGCACGAAGAGAGGCAATCATCTTGGCCATAAATCCAGGCTCTCGTTGTAGTTGGAGCTTCTGATGATCATGTTTCCAGTATCGTTGCAATATATATACATTTTCATGCATGCAAATATTGATCGTTTGATATAAAAACCTTCAGAATTTGGAAATATTGCATCTTCAAAAACTCGATGTTTTATTGTGTTGGAGTATCTGCTGTGCTTTCTAGAAGATTTTTCATTTCAGAACATAGTCAGGACCCGCTGACTATTTTCCAGATGCAATTTGATTAAGAAAACAAAAAGAAATCCAGCCATGTTCACCTCGTCGACAAGGTTGCAATTGCCAGGCCTTTCATGCTCGCAACAACGTAGCAGGTATGCCAAACACACTCTACAACTTCTTTACACCACTCAAATCTCCTCATATAGAATAATAACACAATTTTCTCTCTACAGCCTTCAAATCCCCCATGTTTACCGACGAGACTGTACCACCACACTGTCTCCAAGCAGAAACCTTGCTGAGCCACCACCATCCCACTGCAGATGGGCAATCATAACACCTTTTCATAAACACACTAGGTGTCATAAAAGGTCTAGACTGCAAGTAATTGCCCAATCGTCTGCATTTACAGATCAAGAAGTCATCCAACAACAACCACAACGAGAAGAAGGGAGCATTCCACCACCACCACCACCATCATCTCTCTTATCACCAGCTACTGTCACATCTATCTGTCTGGATCCAGAATCATCCCTACCTGCAGCATTGCTTCAACTCAAGAAAGAAGTCTCCAAATTATCTCACAATACTTTACACACGAGGACAAGGAGTGGGCTGATTCGTATAGAAATTCCCGTCCCAAGGACTGTGGATGCATTACAATGGCTACGGAGTCAACAACTCTCCTCCTCCTCCTCATCATCATCATCTGTGCATTCTTCCTTTCCCAGGGTCTATTTCTCACCAAGGAGATCCCCAGCAGCAGATACCCCAGGGAGCAGAGCAGCTACAGCAGCAATGAAGGGCTGCGGAGCAACTGCAGGTATGGGAGCAGTACGATCATGGCGAGGCAAACCTGGACATTCACTAGATGAAGCAGCAATGGCATATATGCAACGGTTTCTAGCTGCAAATTGTCCTAGAGTGAGGCTGTTTGGCTGTAGTAGATTTGATGCGAAGAAGCTGCCGATGCCAGAATGGGAGGAGTTTGGTAGTTGGTACTTTTTTATTCCCATGTTGGAGGTTGGTGAGGTTTCAGGGGTCAGTGTGTTGGCCTGTACTGTAGCTTGGTGCAATGAAGAAGATCATAATGAGAATGGTGACAACGAGGCTGTCAATTATACAACACATGGCTTTAGCACTGTCCAAGATGCGGTACAAAATGCACTGTTGGTACTGGACCAAGCATTATCATCATCATCGTCGTCATCATCTTCCACAGTGACAATGTCAAAATCATCGGCAGCACATCCCCAAGCTCAAAAAGCCTCCCTCTCTCAATCACCCAATGCAGAAGAGTGGTTGCAAGGCATGCAATCAGTACATAGCCAATTAGAACCATGCACACCTTCCCCTAGTGTTTCTGAAGGTGGAAATGATGTGTTATTAGAATCCATGCTGAAGATTCACCCTGAAGCAGCTAGGGAAGAATATCTGTTGAATGGACAGCAGGGGCTGGATCAATTGTTGGCTGCTCTTGATCTTGGTGGTAGTAGTAGTAGTAGTGGTGGTGGACAAGGTGGTGGTGGAGGAGGATGTTCATCTGCCTTTGAAGCTGTTGTAGTGCCTCCTCTTGAGGCTTCTGTTGATGATACTGAGACTGAGGATGATGGTGAAGATAGTGATGCGCAAAATGGCACTACTATTTCTGCTAGTAGTAGTAACAAGAAGCCTGGGCTGACCAAAGTGGTGCTAGCAAGACAAACTAGAATAACCCTTCACCAAGGTGCTGGCATAGACCCATACGAATTACTAGCAGGCGTAGCTGAAAAAGACCCCAGAGCCTATCAAATAGCTCTCCAACTACCTTCCGGCACCACCTTCATCGCCTCCACCCCTGAACGCCTCTACGCCCGCACCGGCCGCTCTGTCTCCAGCGAAGCCATTGCTGGCACCAGAGCCAGGGGGCCCATTGGCGACGTAGAACGTGACTTCTGGTTGGCATTTGATTTGTTACGGTCTCAAAAGGACCATGTAGAGTTTACAGTGGTACGTGATTGGGTGGCTGGGTCTCTGGCCAGGGTGTGTAGTGATGTGAAGATTGAGGTGGGGAAATCGGTATTGAAACAGGGGAATGTTCAGCACCTCTATGGAATCATTGCTGGTACTCTCCCTGAAATTTATGATGGTAGTAATGGTAATCGTAATAATGATAATGTTAGTAGTGAAAATGGTATTACCAATCCTGCAACTAATAGTAAGAGCACAATGGCTCCTGATGCAGCATTATTGGCAGCTCTCCACCCCACACCGGCAGTGTGTGGCAGACCAAGAAGCCAAGCTATCAAATTCCTATCAGAATCAGAACCATTTGATAGAGGTCTCTATGGAGGTCCTTTTGGTTGGATGAGTAAAGATGCAGCTGAGTTTGTGGTGGCCATTAGATCAGCCCTCATTGGAAGTCCTGGGCTGTTTACACATGATGATGGTAATGATAACAATGGCAATAATATTAGCACCACCAACAACAATAGGCCTTCCACTTCTACCGACCAGCAACAAGGAGCAGGAGAAGAAGTAGCTCTTTATGCTGGTGTAGGAATAGTAGTAGGATCAGACACATCAGCTGAATGGGCTGAACTTGATCTGAAAATAAAACAATACCAACGCCTGATAACAACCCCCAAACCCCTCTCCCAAGCCCCCAACATCAACATGGTCTGGGCTGAAGCAGCAGTTGAAGAACTGTGCCGCCTGGGATGCAACACATTCTGTGTAGCACCAGGGTCAAGATCCTCCCCCCTCACTGCTGCCATTGCAGCACATCCCCGTACAAGAATAGTCACCTGCATCGATGAACGTTCCCTAGGTTTTTGGGCGCTAGGCCATGGAAGAGCAACTGGAAGGCCAGCGGTGGTAGTGACAACATCAGGAACGGCGGTTGCCAACTTATTACCTGCAGTTGTAGAAGCATCTCAGTCTAATATTCCTTTGTTGTTGCTGACTGGAGATAGGCCGGCAGAGTTGAGAGACACGGGGGCTAATCAGACTATTGATCAGGTGGAGATATTTGGGAAATATACTAGGTGGTTTATAGATTTGCCTGCTCCTAGTGATAGTGTACCAGCAAGAATGGTGCTCAGTACTATTGACACTGCAGTAGCTAGGGCAGCAGCAGCAGGAGGAGGAGGAGGGAATGGCTCTTCTTCTTTATCATCATCATCAGGTCCTGTGCATATTAATTGTCAGTTTAGAGAGCCACTTGCTCCAACTGTCCACCCCTGGAACCCAACCACTAGTCTTCAAGGATTAGATAAATGGATGCAACATCAACAGCCATATACAACCCATATAGCAATGAATAGAAGTATAGTGAATGAATCATCAGCAGATTTGATGCATCTCATCAAAGAAATAAAACAACAAAAGCTCGGAGGAAGAAGAGAAGTAGGAGGAAGAAGGCAGCATCCCAGAGGGCTGGTAGTGGTAGGCGAGCTGGTAGATCCTATTGATGTAATAGCTGCAGCACAATTTGCAAGATTACTAGGCTGGCCAGTAGTGGCAGACGTCTTGTCAGGGTTACGAGTCGGAGTAGAAGCATCATCAAGACCAAGAGGAAGAATCTTGCAGCAGCAGCAGCAGCAGCAACAACAACAACAACAACAACAACAACCGTTGGCTGTACTAGATTATTTTGATCACATGTTATTGGATCAACAGCACTGGGACGTCCTGAAACCAGATGTGGTAGTTCAAATAGGAGGTCATTTAACATCAAAACGGTTGGCCCAGTTTCTAGAGTGGAGTGCACTTGGTGGTAGCAAATGGATATTTACTGATAAAAGCAGTCAAAGACATGATCAGAGTCATTTATTGAGCTGTCGTATTCAATGCTCTCCATCCCAACTCACAGAGGTTCTACTGCCATTGTTTGAGTTAAATACAGCATCATCATCGTATGGCTCTTTAATGCTTGCATTAAATGAAGTTGTAGGTCAAGCCATACATTCAACGTTGGATGAGATGAGTGAGCAGCAGCTCACAGAGCCACATGTGGCCCGTATTATTGCCCAGCAGCTGCCACCAGGAGAAGCTATTTTTGTTGGTAATAGTATGCCTATAAGAGACCTTGATATGTTTGCATCTCCAAGATCAAAGTTAGGACAGCAGCATCTGGAAGTAACGTCATCATCATCATCATCATTGTCTGCAATTGGATTGGTGGAAAGCAGCACAATTGGAGCTCCAATTGCAGCCAACAGAGGAGCCAGCGGCATTGACGGAGTGCTCTCCACCGCTGCTGGATTCGCGGACGGCCTCAGTCGAGGCGTCACTCTACATATTGGAGATATCTCCTTCCTCCATGATATCAATGGACTCAATCTCCTGCGAAGTCAAGAAGCCCAAGCCCCCCTCACTGTCGTTCTGGTCAATAATGGAGGTGGAGGCATCTTCTCGTTCCTCCCCATTGCAGATGCAGTTGATGAAGACGTGTTCAACCCCCTCTGGGCCACTCCACAGAGAGTGGATTTGGGTGGAATGTGCAGAGCACAGGGAATTCCCCATCTAAAAGTGGCTTCTGCAGAAGAGCTGAGTAGTGCATTGCAATCAGCATGGGGAATGAATAGGCATTCTGTTATTGAAGTAATGACGACACCAGGTAGAGATGGTAATGTGGCTAGACACAGAGAAATACAGGCAGCTGCAAAGGTCGCATTTAACGAAGCGATGCATGGCTTTGAGCTCATGAAGAGCAGTGGTAGTGACAGTGGTAATGACGATAAGAAGAAAGCAGTCGTTATTGCTGGTGTTTCAATAGAGAAGAGGACCTTCGAGTTGAAGAAACATGTCACCAGCATACCCAAGAATTATGATGCTACCGACTCATTGCGACATGTATTATACCTGAGACTGTCAGCAACAACAAACAGGGCCCATGACAACAAATCATCAAAGCCCCCACCTCCATCTCCATCTCAACCTCCATCCCCTCTCTCGTTCTCATGGCAAGGGCTCGGTGAAATTGCGCCATTACCAGGCCTCCACACAGAAACCATCTCCCATGCCCAGTCTCAGCTCATCCTCCTCAGTCACAAACTTACTGGAATAGAGCTGCCTGATATTGATGATGTCATCACAACAAGAGGAAGAGCTATTCATTCTTGGCTGGAGAGCGTAGTTGGAATTAATCCTGCGTCTTTGTATACCTCTGTGATGAGTGGTCTAGAGTTTGCTGTTTTAGATGTGTTGAGCCATGTGTATGGGTTTGGGGGATCCTTGGAATGGCTGATTGCTGGTAATTTGGAAAATGCTATCACTGGTATTAGTAATAATTGGGAGAATAAGAGGCAAGTGAGAAGTGCAGGGTTGCTGGATTGTCAAGAATCTCCTGAAAAAGCAGCAGCGGAGGCAGTTTATATGGTCAATCACCTTGGTTATAAAGCTCTCAAAATCAAAGTAGGTAGAGTTGACGATGCCGATCATAGTAGTTGTGATGATAATGACAATGAAAACATCAAGAAATGGTCTCCACCTGGTCATATAAAAGATGTACAAGCAGTGCTAGCAATCAGAGCAGCAGTGGGCCCAGACGTGATCCTGAGAGCAGACGCTAATAGGAAGTGGAGTGTCAAAGAAGCAGCCGAGTTTTCTGATTTTGTTAAATTGGCCAACCTAGAGTATCTTGAAGAGCCACTGCATCATCATCATCGTCGTCATGGTTTGGAAGCTGGATGGGAAGCTATCAATATGTCTCTAGCTGTAGATGAATCGTTAACCTGTGGTGCTGTTGGACCCCATATTATGAATGGTAACAGTAGTAGCAATTTGCCCGATTGTGTTGCTGCAGTGGTACTCAAACCTGCCCAATTGGGTGTCGCCAAGACCTTGGAGCTTGCTGATTGGGCTCACAAAGACAGTGATATAAAAAAAAGAAGAAAAAAGGTTATTATATCTTCCTGCTTTGAGAGTCCAGTCGGTATTGAAAGACTGAATGAGCTAGCCAGAGTCATTGATACTGATACTAGTCAAAGTGGTGGTGTGTACCATGGTCTGGGTACTGTAGATTGGTACTACTCTCTACAAAGAGATAAATGTACTGCTACGAATGTGAAAGAGTTATTGGATAAAATCCATGGCAGAGGTCACCCAGTGCTGCAACTTGAGTATAGCAATGATCATAATAGTAGTAGCAATTATGTTGATCAGTTCTTTGAATTCAACATTGCCTCCAATGCCAAGAACAATGGCACTACCACCACTACTACCACTACCACCACCACTACTAGTACTACTACAAGATGCAAGCTTCACTTTATTGGCAACCTTCCCCATAATAGTAGCAGTATTGATGAAAATACTGAAGTTGTTGTATTTCTACATGGTTTTATGGGTAGTGCTGAAGATTGGGTACCTTTTATGGAAGCATATTCAGCTGCTGAAACTGAAGACGATGGTGCCAATGATGATGATGAGGGTGGCGGCGGAAAGAAGCAGCGATACTGTATTGCCATCTCTCTCCCTGGCCATGGATTGACTGAAATACAATTCCCTACTAATAAAGATGATGATTATGTTGGTATCTATTCAATATCCTTTATAGCAGATATTATCAAAGAATGTATCACCCAACATCCAGTGTTACATAGATGCAAGTTGGTGGGATATTCTCTTGGAGGTAGAGTTGCACTGAATGTTCACCATGCCACAATGATAGATGATGAATCTACTACGACTATGACACTGAATAGACCAGTGGTAGTGATTTCTAGTAGCTTTGGGATGGGAGATGGCCAGGAAGAAAGAGAAGCCAGAGCTCAAAAAGATGCTCTTCTAGCTGAGAAACTTGTTCTGTGTTATAATGATATTGATAAAGCAGAGGCATTCTTGAGAGAGGAATGGTATGCCGCTCCATTGTGGACCAGCTTGAGGGCACATCCCCGGTATGATGCAATGATTGATGTCAAGGCTGCAAAGCTGGCGGCTTTATCTTCAGACAGACTACATGTTCTGGCAAGTGTGTTGTGTGAAGCTTCACCCGGGAGGTCTCCCAATTTGTTGGGACCAGAATATTACAACAGTGTTGTTGTCGGCAATAACCAGAAGAACACAGGGGAGGAAGGCATGCACAGGGAGGTGGACATTGTATTCATAGCTGGTGAGCTTGATGAAAAGTATTCCACCCTTGCCAGGGAGGTGGATGGCATGCAGCTGTCATCATCACTAGTGGGGGTGGTAGAGACGAGAATAGTGCCGCAATGTGGTCATGCATGTCACATAGAACAGCCATTGGAGCTGTTGAAATGGCTTTCTTTAGTTTTGTAAGTAAGAATATTAAATATCTCGGTGAGATTGATAGATCTTTCAGGTCTGGACAGCTGGTAGATCTATCTGTGTTAGTTATACATCTGTAATAAAACAAAGCAGTAACAATAAAAACACAATACCATTATCATTTGTTTACATACTGATTCTTATTCAATCTTCCACTATTCAAATGCGAGCAAGAGCTGTATAGATTTAATAATAATGTCATAATGTTTCTCAAGAGAAGTAACATGCAGCCATCCTTTCCTTGCTCTTTCCTTATTATCAGTGCAATTGCTGCCGCCTAAATACAGGGTCTCTAAGTGAGGCCAATCACGAGGCTTAATTTGACCAATTGCCTGCCCAGATAAGCTGCACCTGTTTATATCAGGCTCTGTAATAGCAGTGAGATGTAACAGCCCCTACATAGCTGCAACCAGATCACCATCCAAGGTGTTTGAATCCACGTCCAATCTCTGTGGATACAGGCTTGATTTGACTGAATGCCTGACCAGATGATTGCTGGCAATCCTGTAAGTCAAGCTCAGTAACAGCGGTGAGACACAAAAGTCCCTTTATAAGCCCCACTGGATTATCACTGAAATCACTATTCTGCCGATTCAGTGATAACCCACATGTCTTGAATACCTGCAATGATCTAGAAGTTGATAGCGGATCCACCTTCTCTCTATTCAATTTCTTCTATTCTCTCTATTCCCTCGCTTTGTTTCAACTATTCTAACATGTAAACACCCCATTTTCATTACACATCAATCTCTCACAATATTACCAATTCTCAAATGGAGCACCAGAGCTTGCTGATATCCTCCCTGACACTTCATCCAGCTCAGCCATCTCTCCATCAGTCAACCTCCACCCCATCGCCCCCACAATCTCCTCCACCTGTCTGGCATTCTTTGCCCCCGGTATTGGCAAAGTATCCTTACTCAAACACCAATTAATAGCCACCTGTCCCTGTGTCACTTCCTCTCCATGCTCCTTTGCAATCTTCTTCATCAAATCAAGCAACACCAGAATCTCGCTGTACCGTCCTTTTTTAAACAATGCAGCCCTTGGGCCAGTTGGGACATTGGTTTCATTATATTTCCCAGTCAACAGTCCCTGTGCCAAAGGACTGTATGCCACTAATGTAGTACCAGTCTCTCTACATGCTTCCATCACTCCATTCTTCTCAGGCCCTCTGTACAACAAAGAATACTGCACTTGATTGCTGCTCAAACAGCTGCCTCTGCTTTCCAGTTTTCCAGCTGCTTTTCTCACTCTGTCAGCGTTAAAGTTGCTCACTCCAACTGCTTCAGCCAGTCCTTGTTCTGACACTCTGGCTAGGCCTTCCAAGAACGCGTCATTGGAGAAGGCATTGAAGAAGAAGCCAGGCCAATGCTGGATGTAGAGAGCCATCGATTCCAGGCCCAGTCTGCCGAGAGAGGCCTTGGCAGCATCTACAAGTGACTCGGGGGATTGTCTCCATGGGAGGGGAGCAAATTTAGTAGCAATTTTCAGAGAGTTTTTGGAATTAGTCTCAGTCATAAAGTCGCGGATGAACTCTTCGGATAAACCAAAGCCGTACACTTCAGCTGTGTCTATGAAGTTTAACTTGCCCTGGGTGGCGAGAATGGCTTCAAATGCCTTTTTGTTGTCTTGTTTTTGGTATGTGTTGTTGTAGCCCCAATAGCCGGATCTGTCACCCCATGACCATGCTCCAACACCGACTGTGGAGACTGTAAGGTTTGATTTGCCTAGTTTTCTGGTTTCATTGGCGAGGTCTACAGGAGGTGCTGCCGAGCAACGGATATTGGTGATGGAGGTGCGTCGGGCATTGGTGGGTTTGAAGGTGGATGTGGTGGATGCGCGTGTGCGACCGTTCTGAAGAGCATTCATTGTTGAATGGCAGTTGCACGTGTCAAATAAGAGCTTTGTTTGTGCTGGCAGTGGGGAATGTTCAGATCACCGTGATATGGACACTGGCGATATGATTGACGCAAATGCAGCTTCAATTATGTCAACGTGATCTACTAAATGTCGAATGGTTTACTTCATTGAGGTATGGGTGGCTGTTTATATTGAGTGGCTGCAACAAAGGAAGGAAGAGAGAGCACCGCTCTTCATGCAAAAGCCAGTGATGCAGCCAATATCGCTCTTAAGTTCTACCAGTTGACATAATTTAGACGCATATATGTAAATATCATTTCATCGAGTAAGTTAAACATAGTGAAACACAAGCAGGGCTGAGTTTGACAGGTGATCTGATCTCAGAGATGCAAAAATTGCAACATTCTTTCAAAGTGCACCATTATTTGCATAAACCGCGCTTCTACTGCAATACAATGTGCTCTGCTACACAACCAGATCGTTTTGCCATAATTGGTGGTGGTATTGCCGGTGTCTCCACCGCTTTTCACCTCGCTTCCCTCTCTCACCCGTCTCCCATCCACATCGACCTCTTCGATGCTCGAGCTCTGGGCGCTGGAGCCAGTGGAGCTGCTGCTGGTATTCTCCACCCATACAACTCCAGAGGTAACTTGTTATGGAATGGCCTGGCTGCCTTTCAAGAAGCTCTCAATTTGGTCCAAGCTGCAGAACAAGCAATGTTAGTCATAGCAAAAGAAGAGGACGACACGGAGGAGAAGAAGGCAGGTGATGCTCTCCCTTTCGTATGGAGACACGGAGTCGTGCGCCCTGCACGTGATGATAAACAAGCGAAATCAATAGAAAGAAACCTCACACAAAAGAAGGATGATACTACCTTGGCTGAACTTTTAACTGCAGATGCACTGAGCAAATGTGTTCCAGGCCTACACCTTCCATCACACACCACCACCACCACCACTAATGAAAATAATAATCAAGTCAATTCCGCTGGATTCATAGTACCCAGTGCCATTGTTCTACATCCAGTCAGATACCTCCATGCTCTCTGGAAAGCATGTCAACTTCAAGCAGCATCCAATGGAGGGGCAGCCACACTGCACCTAAATTCCACCTTCAATTCTGTGCAGCAACTGCATGATAATAATAATAATAATAATAATGGCAGGTCACCATATAAAGCTGTTATTATAGCTGCAGGAGCTGCTATGTCTACTATTCATGAAGCTAAAGACACTCTTCCAATAGAATTGTGTCATGGATGTACTTTAGAAATGAAATATCATCAAGATGATGAAGATGAAGAGGGAGGAGGAGAAGGAGGGAAGTACCCTCAAGGAGCACCCAGTATACTAGGCCCAACATACATAGCAGCACATGGCAGCGATAATATAATAGTAGGAGCCACAAAGAAGCATGGAATAACACCTGAACAAGCACTGCAGCAGTGTCTGGGAACTAATGACACTATTACGTATAATAATAGTGACAGTATAGAACAACAAGAGGCAACTACGTCTCTATTAAAAGCAGCTGCAGCTATCTGGAAACCATTAACCAACAGTAATAATAGTAGTAGTGTTGGTAATAATTCATTTAATAATTCAAATTGGAAGGTAGCAGCTGTCAAGTTGGGTGTCAGAGCACTACCCACCAGATTACCTCATCTTGGGTCAATTCCATACGCAGGTAGAGTAGAAACTACGACTGGTGCTGATACTATACCATGTTGGGTTATTGGGGGCCTGGGTTCTAGAGGTTTGTTATATCATGCTTGGCTGGGTAAAGTGGTAGCCGGGGGAGTGTTGAGTGATGATGAAGGGGTTCTATCTGCTGAACTGTTACGATGGAAGAAATGAATTCATATTATGCATCTACAGAAATATGTGTACTTCTTACTTTATAAAATTTAAATTCCAATAATTTACATCTTTCCTACTTGTTTTCTATTATTGCTAATATAAAGACCAACACCAAGACCAGTTAAACCTGCTACACATGCAGTCAGTAGTAGTGTATACCCATCTCCTCCATCTCTGGGCTTCTTCTTCATCATCATCATCATCATTGCACTGTCCAGTGCATCTAATCTTGTGGTGATGCTATTCAATGCAGCTGCTGTGCTATCTGAGTTAATGCTCATTGTTCTCAAGTGATTCAATACTGCATCTTCGAATTGCATCCTACTACTTATACCAGGACTGCCTACGAAACCTCCTGGTGGAGGTATAACTACTGTTTGTAATTCTCTAGATACAAGACCAGCTATACTTTCATCTTCATCCTCCTCAGTACCACCAACACTACTATCCCTTCTGTCAAAACTAGATGCGTCAAAATAATCATCTTCAGGTGACATAGGCCGGATAAGGGCAGCGTGTTCTGGAAGTGTTGCTGGTCCTGCAGCAACATCAGAAACAGGAGAAACACGGGGAAAGGCTTCAGTTGGTTGTAATACACCCACCAATGTTCCTTGACTATCTAACTCCTCAATATATGCCTTGAGGAAACTAATAAAGCCTTTCATTCCACCAGAGGCTGCTTCTACTAGGAAGGATTCTATACTTCCACTAAGGAGGCCCAGGCCCGTGGCTGAACAAGCCAAATTTGCCTTTAATTGACACCCTATATTGCTATCATTATTGGCTAGTTGGAATGTGACTTGAGTACTAAACCTACCACCTCCAGGTATATCTGGTGTAGGTACACATTCTATTACTATTGAGCCATCTGGGGATAGGGTGACCGATTGGTGTTCCACGACAGGGATGACATCCCAGCCAATGGCTTTCTTGATGAAATTAGGGGCATTGACTGGTGTATTGAAGTTGATGGAGCGTTTACCACTGTGCCATGGGTCGATTATTGGGTGGGGGTCTCCGTTGATTGTGGAGTGAAATCTTTGAAGGAAGATGTCATTGGCCCAGCCGACTGAGAAGACAGCCTGTGAACATGTTTAAGGAGGGAGGGAAGGTCGGACATTAGAAATTGGGTAGGGAGATGTGGAAGCTGTCACTCGCAGTGTTGTTCAAGGACAAATTGAAGTTGGCTATACGTACCTGAGCTGTGGCAGAAAACTCTTCGACAAACGTAAGCGTTCTAACCATTTTCTTCCGATTTCAAAAACTGGAATCTATGTGACCACAGGGTTTAACTCATTCTAAACTAAATCTGTTTCCTTAAATCCACGGAGGCCACTCTGTACCATAATAACATAGAAGTTTTCCATAAAATCTCCCCTCCCCCCAAAATTCCCCTGTTCCTCAAGCGCTCGTTCCTTTTGCCCCTCTCCCTTCCAGGAAGGAGACCATGGAACTGCATCGCTTGATATGGTTGGCATTTTGTTGAGATTGACTCCATATACCTACCATCCTTGCACATTCAGCTAATTTCAGTGCTATCCCATGCATTCTCTTTTACCAGAGAGACAGAGAGAGTGGGCCAGCTTTCAGTGACTGGAACGCCAGGGATTGGATCGACGAGACCTTGTTGCTTTTACCTTTTCTTCTCGGGTGCAGCCAAATTGAAGCATATTCATTCTTTAGTCTTAAATATTGACCTACGATAGTGCATTCTCCTTATTGCTTCCAACTAGGATTTCTTAGCCAATGTTGTCGTTTGCCTATCCAAATTAACGAGCATTGAACCTATGGTCGCAAACAAGAGGCTTTGGATTATATAATAAGTTGTGCATCGTGTGATTGGTATATAATTCGACGTCGTATTCTTAGTAATCAATCGATAAGACATCATGCCCCAGCCTCGAAGAGAAAGAGACTCAATTGAGGCGCCTGGACGTATCGTAACCGGCCCTGATCCTGACAGAGTAAGTGTGACACTTCATGCAACAGACAAACGAGCTAAATAGTCTCGTTTGATATTACCTTTTGATTATTTTCTGGGTGCACAATTCCAGCTTAAATCACTGCTGACACCTTCCCTTTCCACTTAGCAGTTTTACTGTCCGCATTCAGTAAGTATTCAATTGCTCTTGAGCCCACTATGCCGCCAATGTGTCACCACTGCCAGCAACTGGCTGCACCAAAGGAAGACATCCCCTTCTCTTGCCTCTCTCTTTGCACGACCCAACCCTTAGCAACACCGTCACTCCTCCTTGCTCACCCCCCACCCAATCCCACTCACCTCTCCTCCCTTCCTGTTTTCCTTCCAAACCAAACAGGGCTGCAATCGTAGCTTTGCAGAACTATGGAGGCTCAAAGTCCACTTCAGAGCCCCTCCAGACATTAGAGGCTCAGGCAAAGAAAGAGGTCACGGCCAGGAGCTACAATACTGCCCCAAGTGTGGCCAAGAACTCAAACCTGGCAAGCACCACGTAGGCTGTTTAGCAGGGCGCAGCGCCCCTAGGCAAGCAGCCAAGCGCCAGAAGCACTCCACCACTGATACTTCAGATATGGGTGGAGGGGCCACTTCTGACCCTAGCTCCAGGGGTAGTGATCCTTCATCTTGGGAAGATTCGTATAGGCGTAAACAAGAGCACTTGGCTGCTACTGCAGCTTCGCGTAGACGTAGAGCTGCTGCTGCTGCTGGTGGTGGTAATATTGTTGGTACAGGAGCATTTGGCTACGATTCATCATCTGGAGGCACATCCACTGCAGCTGCAGCAGCTGATGGTGTTGCAGACGGAGCAGGGGATGAAGGCCCAGAGCTGGTTTTTACCAAGCACCATAATGGCCCAGTTGACTTTGGTCTTCTTCTCAACCCACCTGCCCCCTTCTTATCAGCAACCAACTACTCCAATCAACAACCGCCATTCTCTGGGTCAATCAACCCCTACCATCCGTTTGACAGTGCAGTTGGAACTGGAGGAGGAATAGAAGCAGGAGGAGCTGCTACTAGTTACCACCATAATGAACAACAACAACAACAGCAGCAGCAACAGCAAGATCCATTCAATATGAAATATGACTATGCAGCATTCCATTTTGGTGCAGGTCTTGATGACAACGATGCAGAAGAGGACTACCTGGCTAGAGGTATCCCCTCTCCTCCTCCTCTGCCACCTGGTTGGGATGATCTGCCACACAATGGAACTGCAGCAGCAGCAGCAGCAGGTGGTAATGATGGCGGTGGTGGTGAGAATGGAGGTCTAGGCTTATTATTTGATTTTGATCAATTCGACACATCAGCCAGGGCAGTCACCAGTAAGACACCCATTCCCTCCTTTGCGGCATCACATGCAGGAGGAGGAGGAGGAGTTCCATTGGTAACTATATCCACGGCAATGAACCCCTCAGAGCTGTCAAATCCATCTGAGAACTATGTATGGCAGATCATGTTTGCTGGGGAGAGTGACCATGTGCCCAAGAGAGTGACCGCTCATCTACATAATAGAGAGCCTCCTCCTATGGTAGTGCCGCAGTTCAGGGCCATGATGATGGGGGATGATGGTGCTGCAGCTGGTAATGGTCATGGTAATGGTAATGGTGTTGTTGGTGTTGGCAGTAATGGAGGAGGAGGAGGACAGAGAGCGTTGCAACCGACACCAGAGAAGCTTCCGTTGGATTTCCTACTGCATAGGGAAGATGGCAAGGTGAAAAATAGTAATAATAGTGCACTGGAGATGGTTGTGAATGGTGGAGGTCCACAGCAACAGCAGCAACAGCTTCAGGTAGATATCCCACCACCACCAGAAGAGATCATGCAAGCTGTGGTAGAGCAACAAGCTGCACAAAAAGTGACAGTGACATACACCGTCTCACCTGATGAAGCTGGTAAGCCTACGTATACAGTAGACAATGTGCAACGAATAAATAGCAATGGGGTTGGTCCTCCGCATGCTGCTGCTGCTGCTGCTAATGGAACAGGGCACTAGATAGCAGCAATAGTAGTCATAGTAGCAGCGAAGGGATAATGATCCATTGGTAATGATTGAGAAGATAGTAGTAGTAGTAGTAGTAGTAGTAGTAGTAGTAGTAGTAGTAGTTATAGTACATTTTAATTATGATAATGAGAGGGCTGGGAAAAGGGGAAAACAGAAGGAGCAGATTGCCCCCTTCTTTAAATTTTGACGTTTTATTTAGGAAGAAAATGTGCATGTTCCCCCATTCTCCCATGTTTTTTTTTGCTTTAAGTTTAGTCTAGCCCCCCCCCCCCCCCCTTCTTTAATTATCCTCACGAGGGGCAATTTGTGTTGGGTTGAGGGGGTGTTTTTTTCTCCCGGCCTCTCCCTTCTTTCCTCTTTTT
>Ga0114919_10000540_pt1 | contig 29492 bp, 28 predicted proteins | sample BlataG_FD_88682 | JGI IMG/M metagenome (GOLD analysis project Ga0114919, IMG submission 88682) | Deep subsurface microbial communities from Black Sea to uncover new lineages of life (NeLLi) - Black_00105 metaG | ecosystem: Environmental > Aquatic > Marine > Oceanic > Sediment | place: Atlantic... | reverse complement strand
TTTTCTTATATATCCCCCCACCCTTGACCCACCCCCACCCCTTTAATTTATAGCCTGGCCAAAGGCTGGAACTACCTTTACCCAGCAAATTGTTGCCCAACTCATCCTTGGCCCAGATCCTGACCTGGAAGTCGCCCCCATCAGTCCTTGGGTGGAGTTTCGCTTGCCAGGCAAAGAAGTGAAGCTTCCCCAGATTGAGGCAATAACCAACCGTAGATTTCTTAAGTCCCACTTGCCTCTTGATGCTCTCATCTTCAACAAAAAGGCAAAGTATATCTGTGTTGGTCGCGATGGTCGTGATGTTCTTTGGAGCCTCCACGCCCATCACAATAATTTCAAAGAAGAGACGTACACACGACTCAATGAAGCTCCCAACCTCGTTGGCCCCCCGTTTCAACCTCCGACAGAAGACATACACCAGTATTACACTGAATGGATGGAAAAAGATGGTTACCCAGTGTGGTCCTTCTTTGACTACATCCTCAGCTGGTGGAAGTACAAACACCTCTCCAACATCTTGTTTGTCCATTATGCCGACTTAAAAAGAGACCCAGATGGTGAAATTCGACGAATTGCTGCCTTTTTGGATGTGGCAATTGACGAGGAGACATTTCCCAAGATTTTAGAGTATTGTTCCTTTGACTTTATGAAGGAAAATTTTACTAAATATGTTCCTCTGGGTGGTGGTCATTTCAAGGAACCGGATGCATTCATTAATAAGGGGAAGAATAAACGTTGGCAGGAGGTGCTGAGTGAAGAAGAAGTTGCTGCTTATGAAGCCACGGCTATAGAGAGACTTGGGGAAGAGTGTGCTCATTGGTTGGCTAATGGAGGGCATCCTGTATAAGGGTAATGGAGGCGACAAAAGTCGAGCTTGCAGTTGACTTGGGGTTGGAAGAAAAGAAACAGACTACAACTGTTCTCAAGATTTTGGTACATACGATGACATTCTATAACAATATGTAAACCATCATTCTTCTCTCTCTACATCTCTCTACCTACGCCCCTGCCCCTTCTGTTGCAGCAGCTGCAGCTGCTGCTGATGTCAGCATAGCCTTGGCTCTCAAGCTCTCCAGCAACTCCACTGCAGGCTCCACCTTCTCCTCCTTAGTCCTCCTATCATACGTACTCCTCTGCATCTCCACACTATGCCCCATGTACAACGCCAGAGCCTCTAATTCACGTTCAGTAGCACCTCCCCCTCTCAGATATGTGACTATTGAGTCTCTCACCAAGTGAGGGTTCAGCCTCATTCCAGTCAATCTATAACTATTGGTCCAGAACAATTTATACAAGCTCTTATCTGTGAATTGATTTCCATTATCTTGGGTCAATAGATAGTCATGTTGAGGATCTAGGTGAGCTCTCCAGGTGGAAATATAGGCCTCTAGCATAGGATATATTCTTGGAGCGATAACAAGGGGAGGCCTCTCTCCATAGGATCTCCCGGTTTTGTAATCAGTTGGGCCGTGTTTGATAATCCATCTGTTGGAGGCATCTTTCACCAGGGTTTTGCCTACTCTTAGTTCTCTCAGTGTTCTTTGTCTGTCAGGGACAGATGAAAGAATGGCAAATATAAGGTATTTCATTATACTAGAGGCGATATCTCGATCTGACCTTGGCCTTGTAGTTATAGAAGGAGAAGTAGCGGTGGTTGTGGTGGTTGCCTCCTTACTACTACTCTTCTTACTGATACCACCAACGACCTCCAAACCGGCGCATTCTTTTCTCAGCTCCTCTACCATCCACAAATACTTTGGCCAATCCAACCATTTCACCGCCTCGTCACTTTGCCTGGGAGCGATTCTACCTGCCCTCTTGGCATCATTACTCATCCTTCTCAGTTCCTTTACTACCCCTAGATCATCATATGGTTTCTCCCCACTAGATCTATCTATTTTAGAATCTTTATGGTGAATGTATTTAGCAAGGGCTGCCATTGATCTAATAACAAGAGCCTCTGTTCTGATGCCAATCTCACGGGCATGGCGCAGCCATTCGATGTATTCAAACACGATGTGCACACCTTCTCTGTCACTGGTTGGTATGACTGTTTTTAAAGACAGCTCAGCGAGAGGGATACCACGTTCTCTGTGGCAGTAGCCTAGTACGGCACGAGCGTGGTCTTGGTACTTCTCACATGTAACGTTCGCAATAGGTTCCATTTGTTGGCCGAAGAAGCGTTTGGTGAGAAAGGTGTGGAAATCTTCAAATTCCTGTTTCAACTGGGGGGTCAATTCTTCTTTTCCTATTGCATATTTCTCTGGTTTTGTTCTTCCAGTAACTTTAGGTTTATCTTTGACCCAACTGTAGCCAAATCGTTGTAGAGGTGGACAGATTCTTTCTTCAATTGGCAAGCTATCACCATCATCACTTGTGATCAGAGAAGCAGCAATATCGGCAGTACCTATGGTTTCTACTACTACTATTTGATCTTCTACTTCTTCTTCTTCTTCTTGGTCCAACGCTGTGAAATCAACATCGTTGCTATATATTGCTGCTCTCTCTTCATTCTCTTCCTCTTCTCTTGTCACATGAGCAGCAGGCTTGTTATTGCTCTGGAAAAACACATCAAAGAGGCTCTTGTTTGTTGATTCTGAAAGAGGACTGGTAGTTTGCTGCTGCTGCGTAGCATTCTTGGTAGCCAGTGTAGATGATGCATTATTCTGCTGCTGCTGCAGGAGAGTGGTGATGACGGATTTTAAACGTAGTGGGACGCCCAATGTGGCAGCCTGCTCATCGGACATTGCAGCTACGTCGCTAGCAGTAGGGTACCATTCCTTAGTTAGTTTTATAGCTAGTAGCTTCTCTGCTTCTCCTGGAACTCTGCCAATGGATTGGCAGGCTATTTCGATGGCGTCATCTATGGAGGTGGAAGAGAAGAGGATAGATGAAGTTGTGGCTTCCTGGTCGTTGCTGGAGGGTCGAGTGGAGGTGAGCAAAGATCGCTTTGGCTGTGAGGTTCTTGTAGGTTTTAAACCATAAATGCGCCTGAAGATGCTGTAAGATGCGTCATAGGACTGTCTAAATGCTCTCAATCCGAGCTTTGCGCTCAACTGAAAGTGGGACATTTTGAAAATATTATTATTCTTTTCCACACAGTTTTCTCGTGTATCAATTAACTCGTGCAGTACACTTCCAAGTCAGATAGTATGCAATTGACTAAATTGCGTAACGAACGAGTGATGCTCCCCTGGCAGCCTGTCCCAACTTAAACTTAAAGAGAGAGCGGGAACTTTGATCGCCTTCATTCGCCTCCCACACTAAAGGAAACACTATTCTCCTTATTACCACAATACATATATTACACACTCTCTACTTTTCAAACATGATTATGATGCTCATCAATATTCAGACTAAACCTCACGTATGGATACATATCCTCTCCCCCCCCCCCCCCACCACCTCCTCCTCCCTCACTAAAATGCTCCCCTCCCACTCCACCAAAATGATGCGCCAACAGCTTCCTCAACTTGGAAACCTGCTTACCATTGGGTTTCATCAGTACAGGTGCAAATTGTGGTGGAAGCCCATATCTTAGGATGCTTTCAGCGAATAATCGTACTGCAGTAAGATGAATCCAGCCACTGAACACCTCTCCGTATGATGTGAGGCACCATTCTTCGAGAGCGTTGCCTTTTTCTGCCATTTTGGCCTGTAACTGCTCAATAGCATCCTTCTTAGATGCTGCTGCTGATGATCCACCACCACCAATATTATTACTACTATTGCTATTACCTCCTGATGGTTTATTTTGCCCACTACCGCTAGTAGTACCATTGCCAGATTCAGCGAAATCTCCAGGCAAACCAGCATCTTTAATTTGAAACCCAGCAGCCCTAGCACTGGTCTTAAAACTATCCACAACACGTCTAAAAAGCACTACATTAAACACCACGTAATCAGAATCTTCAGCAACAATAGCAGAGGATCTAGGCACTACAAAATCAGATAGCATCTCATACTTTGTCAGCCAGTCCGCTGTAGTGGCCCTGGGTACCACTGCCAATAAAGTAGTCATATGCTCTGTATCTACTGTCATAGAAGGAGGTAAGAGTCCAGCCAAGTCCCTGACTGCCAAACTGCCAGTATGCTTTCGTGTATATGCAGCCATTGCTGACTTTAACTGGCCGTATTCCGTCACCTTGGCTTTTAAATCTTCCTCAATCTTGGCGATGGTTTCAGCAATAGCTCCAATTGTGTCTTTAAGTGGTCTTCTGGAGGGATATTTGGCTTCATTCCATGTGAATCTCTGTAAATAAGTCTCTGGCATCATGCCCTCCACCCAGACATCAGTTTTATCATCAAAAGAGGCCTGGAGCTCATTTAATTGTCGTCGAACTTTGCTCACTGTCATTTCTACTGTGGAGCTAATTTTGACTAGATCATCACTCAACACCAGAAGAGAGTCCAAGGTTCCGACACGGAAGGTGTCAGGGAGCTTGAATTTGAAATTGGAGCTGTAGTCATTGGTGTAGGTCGTGTGCTCTTGGAGTCGGGACCAGATGATGTCCGGTGATGCCCCATCGAGAGGTAGAGAAACGAGCCAGTACATGTTTGGGTGAGGTGTACTGAAGGAATGTATCGTCCAATCGGTGTTTTGATACACAGCACTATATTCTAGAGTGCAGCGATCGATTATAAACCAATGATCAGGTCTTGGCAAATCAGCGAAGCACTGTGACCTATTCTGTGTACGTATATCAATTCAATTATATTATCATTACTATCAATGATGCGCACTGAGGGAGAATTGACACCTTTTTATCCAGGCCAAGGTGCCCTCTCCTCCCATCCCCGCTCCGTCGCTTGCAACTCGCTGGAGTGTATATATACACCCACACGCCTATCATCAACCAATTTACATACTTGGAAGGAGGACTACACGCAGCAATCCCAGCCTCCTGCTCGTGGGTTCCTTTGGATGAGCCAAGGTTTGAGTTTTGGTTCCTTGATCACATTCTCCCACACAGTAACGAATTAGCGATAAGAACAACATTCCACAACTACGCAGACAGCCCTTTCCCTCACATCAACCAATTTACATGATTGAATTCATTAATTAATCATCAGCCATGATATCCTCCTCCTCCTCCTCATCTTCATCACCATTCCCTACACCTACCCCTCCCACCTCCATCATTCCTTTTGCCGCTACCAACATGCTGGCCAACAGTGCCAAATCCCCAACATCCTTCCTCAACTTACCACCACCCTTATTACCACCGCCACCATCTACACCACCATCATCATCATCCATGTTATTAAAATATAACAAGCTAGTGGCCAAGTCAATAGCATTACAAGCAACATCTGCCCCGCCATCTTCCCCAGTTGTCGTATTGATATATTTCCCCAATCCATGCCAAAATTCAGCTGGAGGAACTCGAGCTTGTAAATCTGTACTTGAAGAGTCTCTTCTACTTCTACTACTACTACTATTTTTATTATTATTATTATCATCCCAAGAACCATTGTTGTTTAATAACCTGGTGCATTGTTTGAGGAGCTGCTTGGCAGTTATGTGTGGGCCTCCACCTCCTGCTTTGAGATCATCTGATTGACCTGCACAGAGGGCGGTAGTATCATCTTCTTCTGCATATGATACCCTCTTACCTGCTGCATCTGAATAGGAACTAGTAAGACGACCACTACGGCCAGCAGAAGAAGGAGGGCGTCCTCTTCCCCTCCCTCTCCCTCTGCCTCTGGTGCCTCGGCCCCCGCCCTTGCTGGGTCGGCGAGTGGCGGCGGCGATTGATGCTTCTAACCTCTCTCTGACCATCTTATTATAAGCTAGTTCTTCCTCTTCAGTGTTAAGGACTATTTCATTATGTTCGTCGTATTCGGCTTCATCAGCGCTGCATGTGTTTCTGTCAATGTCGGGGTTGAGGTAGCAATACCATGGTGCATCTTCAGGGACAGCAGGAGCGCCTGGCGGGAGACGCCTCCACTTTCCACAGTTTGGATTTTCACATTGTACCCATTGCTCTTTCTGAATTATGACTCCAGGTATTGGTAGGCCACTCATAGTGTTTGATTGAGCAAGTAGAGGGGGATTTGGTGATGAAATCTGATCACGTTGCTCTGGCAACGGAGTCGTAGGGGTATGAATAGATTCAGATGTGTTCAAGTGCCAATTCAATTTGTTCAATATTCAAAATAAGTGTCAATAATGATGAGAAAGCGTTGAGAAGTCGAGTTTTCAAAGCCAGACAAAAGAAGTGGGAAACGGTTAAAGTGCTCTCTGGAAGACGAGACACCTCAAAAGTCAACACGTTTTTCTTATTATTGACCTAGTATAGAAGCCGTAACTAATGCCGCCACCAATAAAAGGGTGCTGTGCACACAGTCACGATTGCGAAGCTGAAGATTGTGGTCCGGCTTGGTCTTTATACAAGCACATTGACATAGACAAAGTATGCTTTGAATCATCCATATCATGCTCCAACGCATTGCCGTCACCACTTGCTATTCATCACACCCCTCTTCCTCTATACCTAAAACTCAAATCACAGGTCCGCTGCCTAAATGAAGACGTCCATGGCTCTGTTCGCTCCGTCTTCAAGCCTTGGAACGACCGCCTCAACCCTTCTGAAATCACCCTCAAAAGTGATCCAGACGATTCTGAACTCCTTATACACATCCCATTTGATGGTATGGTAAAACTAAGAGCAATTTGCATCATTGGAGGCACCAATGATTCCAGCCCTTCCAAGCTCCGTGTTTTCACAAACCGAGATGATTTAGACTTTGCTGCAGTTGAGAATGGAGCACCTGTACAGGAGTGGGACTTAAATGAGAACTTCAACGGTGAAATTGAGTATCCTACCACGGTATCTAAATTTAACGGAGTTTATAGTATAGATTTACATATACCTGCATCTTTTGGGGCATCTTTTACAGAGGTGACATTTATTGGACTCAAGGGAGAGTGGGAGAGCAGGAGGAGGGAGGCAGTGCAGGCAATATATGAGAGTAGAGCCATGCCAAAGGATCATAAAGTGCCTGAAGAGCAGGGTGCAGGGTGGAAGATGTAAAGAAGAGATAGATGAGTATTTATAAATACCTACCGGTATATTTATTGAGTTGACCGATGTTGCCAGGTCAAAGGTCTTAGTAAGCAATCCACAAGGTTAAGTTTTGAATATAGATGCGATGAAACGTGAAATAGAGCACTAATTGATTGCAAAGTAGTAAGAATTCTACTCACAATTCCTTGTTCAGGGGCGTATGCTTTGAGGTCCCAAGATTCCAAGATTATAATGACTCACTTTGGTCACGTCTCCAATATCATTGTCTATCCAATTAAAGGATGCGTAAGTAGGACTACTCATATCCTCCAACTCATGTCAATTGCACTGACCACTCCCCCCAATCCTCTGCAACAGGGCGGCATCCCCGTCACTCAAGCTGTAGCCACTCCCACTGGCCTCCTCCTCGACAGAAACTTTGCCATCGTTACAGCTGGTACATGCAAGATCATAAGCCAAACCCAATACCCTAGATTATCCTCCATCACTGTCTCAATTTCAGATCCAGGCCTATTGTCAGGTGAGCTCCCTTTCGAATCAGCCTTTGACACCAATCTCATCGTCTCAGCACCATGGCTCTCCGACAAGCTACAAATCCCCCTCTACCCCTCTGATAACCCCAAATTATCGATAGTAGAATCTCAAGACTGGAGCGGTCTGGCAGTTGACTGCAATCGTGTTGCTGCAGAGTGGTTTTCCAGAGCTCTTGGTACCCCAGTCAGATTAATCAGGTACGGAGGAACCTTCAGCAGTCCACTGTCTGCTAGAGATGATCCACTGCGGAGGCCAGTGGCTCCTGAATATTGCCCTGATGGACGGCCTCATGAGACTGCTTTCAGTAGCTCCGGGTTTCCTTACACAATTGTCAATAAAGCTAGCTTACGTGAATACCACCGTTGTTTCATGGGAAATAAACAACAACAACACCTGGTTACTTACACTCCAGCATCTTCGTCCATCATTGAGCAGCAAACAGCATCCTTCCGTCCCAATATAGTGGTAGATGGAAAGCTGCTGGGTATGTTCGAAGAAGATGACTGGGCGTCAGTGACTATCGGTACCAACATGAATTCCCCTAACCATCAGCATCAGCATTATCATCAGTATTACACTCATGGTGACGTAGATTTGTCTTCTTGCTGGGAAGGAGGCATCACTCTTGACATGTGCAAGCCTCATGTGTGCCCATACCAGTCAGTGGTAGAGCAACAAGATGATGGATATGATGAAAAAGGGAGTACTAACAGTAGTAGTAGTAGTAATAGTTCAATGCAGATTTTCAAAAAGTGTAGATCAGGATCTCAATTAAGATGGAAAGGGGATAGTGGTACTACTTATTTCGGGTGGAATGCAGTATCTCCATTTGTTGGATTAATCAAAGTTGGGGATATTGTCATTCCCAGTTTTAGAGAACAAGAAGTAGAAGGAGGAGGAGTTGGTGGCAAGAAGGCAAAGGGTAGACCATGGGAGGTTGAAAAGGAGCAGCAAGGCAAGGGAGAATAAGAAAAGAGAGGGGGGTGGGGGGGGGTACCATCACCACTACCAAAGGTACCTTTATCTACATTGAGGAGGGTTCGGGCAAGGAATAGATCTCGGCGAGTCAACAAACTCAAATCTCTCAATTGAAGCATCCTAACTTCTCCTGGTTCAAATGCCCATTTGTAATGCTGCATCATATCCTCACCACCACTGCCCTCAACCAAAGCTGCTTTTAATACTGACAAGTTGTCGCTATCTGGTGAAATGATGACCACATTCTCCCCACTGTACTGAGTTTCTAGTAATGATAAATAGCTGAACCATGCGTACCAACACATCAGAGAGTGATTCATTAGGGATGCCATCACTACCTTTGGGGGGGCTTCCAATATGCTCCTCCCCCAGAGGATCCTTTTCCATCTCCGGCTTCTACACCTTCTTCTTTGAGATGCTCCTTGCTCACCCTGTCTCGGTAGGGCCTTCACTTCAGATGGCTGTTCTCTATCTAAAGCATTTCCACCTTCGAGCATCTAAAAAGATAAATCCAGGGGACTATTCTGTTCCTACCTATACCTGCCAAGGAGGCAATTATCTCAGCTGTTTGGTAGCAGCCTTGCGTCATGGAGGACCATATCCAGCACCCACCGGCAGCACAAGGTCTTTGAGCGCAGGCCATACCTTTTGAATGGTGGTCGGCCTTTCCTTTTTGGACAAGGCTGATGTCATGCTGGTATTGCAAATGGGGTTGGTGAGAAGGTAGCCTTCTGCTTCTGCTTGGCTTGCAGCTGCTCGAACTAGGGTGTAGGTGTTTTGGTGAGAAGAGGCAGGGAGGCGGATGAGGGACGCAGCGGCACCGCTGGGATTCGATTAAAAATCCAAAAGAAATGACAACGTGAGTGTGCTGATGGATACCATGTAAGAATGTATGAGCCGTCTGGAGGTGTTGATGTCATGAAGGGGGAGCTGGTTTGGTTTCTGAAGCCTTGGCTTGTGATGGCTGATTTCTGGTCGTTTGAGACTGTTTTGTGCCACGATCATCATGAATGGGGGGTTTTGTTCGTCTTTATATACTTAAGGCGTTTATATGTTTCTCATTTTGACGTCGCAGCATGCGGTGATGGGCGAAATGTTTAACATCCAGAGATCACAAGAGTGCTCGCGAGGCGATCGCCCAACGTCATTTTTTCAAGTGGACCGGTGAGCAGTTGGGGTTTTTAGCTGTCTTCTGTACAAGAGCCGGAACATACTAATGCAATCAACATAATAATTGATATCAAGTTTCGGCAAATTCAGTGCGTTATCTCCCTTGCTGAACATCATAAAAGAGAAATGGGATTCCTAAACCTAAACTGTTTCCGTGGAGGAAAGACAATTGATGATGAATGCTGGCATATGGAACATCATAACTATGGTGGTGTAATAGAGGTAAGACATTGCAACAGAACTGCCAAATTTTACACCCAAAATTGCATCCAACAACCTTACTTTAACCCTGTTTCTACCTTCTCTCCATAAATAATAAAGGCTGACGCTCCAAGAGCAGTACTAGAGTTAGTATCTCACGAAGTTAACAAAATATTCAACTCTGTTGACGTTGCGCACAGAAGAGCAAATGGCAACGTCAAGAATCAACTTGCCAAACTGCAACGAGCCGGCCTCTCTCAGCAAGACATCAGCAGGTCTACAGACTTGCTCCTCAAGCTCAGCTGCATTGATGCTGCAAGGCATGCATTAGCTGAGGAAAACCAGCGAATTAGCGCAGATTTAGATGCAGCCAGAAAGGCAATTCGTTCTGCAGAGTTTGGTAGAGCCAGGGCTGAAGCTTTGGCAGTTGTCAGAGGGGAATCACTGTCAGAGGCTCAGAGGCATGCTCTAGATGCAGAGAAACAACAAGTTGCTCTTGGTGAAATGCTCCGTTCCACTCTTGCTCAGCTTGGCATTGTTGAAGCAGCAGCTCAGCAGACCCGACCAACCCACCTCCGTCCTTATTCTCACACCAAGGTGGCTCAACAACAACAGCACAATGATCGCACTTCTGTTCAAATAGACTCTCCTGCCCCCTCTGGATTCACTGTCCACACTAATCAACTCAGCAGTGTCTCTGAATCTGAAGAAATTGAGGACATCAATACAAATGACTGGAATAACAATGGGTGCGATGAAGCTCAATATGAAGATGACTGCAGCGCCAGGGGAAGAGCAGTCAGGGTTGAGTGGAAGGACATCAACCAGGCTGCAGTTGCTGCCAATTATAACAATTCCCTGGTCCACATCGGCACTGCATCAGTGGATGTCACTGATTTTGCCAACAATAATGTTCAAAGACTGCCAGCTGGCACGTTTTTATCTCCAACAGTGTCAACAATGATGATGAGACGACATTACGATGACATGACGGGGGCAGCACCGGATGGAGGCAGAGGAGCGGCAGCTGCAGCAGCGTACCCCAGTCCTCAGAGTCACATAAAAGCAATCAATCGCAATACCAACAATCTCCAGTTCTATCTACCATTTTCAGCTGGATTGCTTGATACTGCAAATCCTACTACTACTACTATTACTACCACTGGTGGTGGTCAATCAGTCAACAACAACACTACTGCTGCTGATATTGATAAAGAAAACAACAACACCAATAACAACAACTACTCATTGTCATCTAAGATGAGACCTACCCGTCAAACAAGAGTAAATGTATCAGTAAAGAGCAGTACTGGAATATTAGGGCCCACAAATGGTGATGGTAATGGCCACTCTCCCAGGAAGTCGTATGCCGACCTTGGCAAGTTGTCGGTGAGAGGTGGCAGTGGTGCGAATAGAATGCAACAAGAGCAGCCAAGATCAGCTGCAAGCAAGTTGATGTCGAGAATTCAGCAGAACTTGAGTAAGAATTTGGCAGAGGAGGAGAGGGAAATGAAGAGGTGGGAGGTGGAGAGCATGCAGATCTACTAGTGGAGTGAGGTGTGGTGTCACATGGGGACTTTTTTGTTACTGGGCCGGTCCAAGATGACATATGATCCACAAAGGTGGCTATAAACGCGTTGGTTTTTCAGTTTTGAAGGCATAAGTTGCTTGATTAATATTTAGTTTATCGATATATTGAGAATTCGTGGTATTCCAATAGTACAACCAATCATGATGAAGAAACTCATTCTTGTCGTCGTGGCCTGCCTTGCTGTAGCAGTCAGTGCTCAGCAACCTCAATGCCCGTTCTCTCGTGAGCAGGTAGAGGGACTCGATTTTAAACCAATTTCAGCATGTGTAAGTAGAAGATTATAAGTTGAAAGAACAAATAATGGAACCTTACTAAGGACCCCAAAGGCTGTTTTCCCCCCAACCCCCGGGCATCGCTCCCACCGTCTTCCCACTCACCATTCCCCCCTCTTCCTCCCCCTTCTTCTTCCCTCAGATATTTGATCCTACTACTGTGACTCAAACTGCATGCGACGCATGTGTTTGTTCCTTTGTAGATGCAACACTGCCACTATGGATTGAAGGAAACCTCGTCGATTGTGCTGCCACCGACTTTGGAGCCGACAGTGCCGTTGCAACCACATTCAACAACATGATGACGACTTGTGCCACGACTATTGGTCCCAAGCTTTCTCGTGACCTTGGTATTAACCTATTTCAAATGCCAAGACTGTTTGCTGGAGTACAGAGCTGCCCTGCTGATGTTGCCCCTCCAATGTGTCTCCTTCAGGCTATGGCCACCGTTTGTCCCTCTGATTCTCCCGTCATGGCAGCTTTAGTTGATCAGGTTTCAGCTGCTCCTATGATGGAGATTTAAGTTTAGATAAGTGTTTTGTTGCATATTATTGTGATTGTATTTTCAGTGAATATACTACTAATGTAAGAGGTATACTGTAGACACCAGCAGTCCTTAGTCTCAAGTTTGTTCTCCCGATGGATGGCCATGAGAGTCACCCATATGGCTTAAAACTGCATTAAATTATGCTGATTATCTTGTTTCAGCAAAATTAACCGTGATATAGGTATCATAGTGATCATAAGCAACAGAGCAGCCATCAAACAGCAGTGTTTCAAAGCATAATGCCGTCGCTACTTTTCAAATTCCTTGTCGCTCTCATCGCCTGTCTCTCTAAAACTGTGATGGCAGCCTGCCCTTATTCCCGTGACCAAATCAATGAAGTAGACTTCTCTGGAGTCAAAAAATGCAAATTTGATTCAGCTAATGCCAAGAGATGTGAAGCATGTGGGTGTGGGCTTTTTGAAGCCATTTTCCCACTGTTGGGTGGTGAGATTGACTGTGATGACGGTGGAGAAGAAGTGCTCAAGACCGTGATTTCCTGCCAAGCCTTACTTGTTCCTAAAATTGCTGATAGTTTGGATGTTAGGGTATTTGGGTTAGCTAGAGCATTGGGAGGACCAAAGCAGTGTGTGGAAGAGGGAGTGGTGCCACCTACATGTCTGATAGAGGCCGTTGAGGCAGCATGTCCTGAAGACTCGGCAGCTGTCAGAGCAGTTCGGGGAGACATTGATACAGAAATAGATTTAGATTGAATTTGGTTTTGATTGCTTATTTTTTTTACCATTCTCTGTAATAGAAATTGAGAGTAGTAATTCGATAAGAGGTGTCTCTCTCTCCACAGACAACTGGCAGTGGTAACCGTCAATGTTGACTTTCCTCCCAGACCAATGTCGGTCTTGGACTCTTGGATGCAGTGAAACGTGTAGAGAGGATACTTTTTAGCATATTTCACCCGGAAGAAGCTCGTCACATTTGATGTATTTGAATTCATATCGCATTTTCTATTTACACAAAGAAAGCTTGCAATTGCTCGAGATTCAACAAGAGAGACATGCCATCATCAACCAAATTCACTTTGCTCGCAGCAGCATTTGCTCTGCTTTTTGCTTTCGGTATCCACTCTACACACGTATGTCGATGAAAAACATTGTCAAAGTCGCCAATTGCTCTCTCTCTCAGCGACAATCAGCACCAACACCACCTGAATGCTGACCACTCCAAGGAGACCCTCTTCCCTTACCCACCTCCCGACTCCCCTTCCACAGGCACAAAGCTGCCCATTCAGCCAGAGTGAAATCAACAGTGCCGACTTCAGTGGCGTCAGCGTTTGCAATTTTGGCACAGCATCCACCCAGAACTGCGAGTCTTGCATCTGTGCATTCGGAACAGCCCTCCAGCCTCTCATTGACGCCAGACCAGGTGAACTCATCGACTGCAGTGACCCAGGTGCTTTCCAGCGTTTCTTGGATGCTTGCCAACAACTGTTTCTACCTCAATTGACCCGTGCCCTTGGAGTCAACATCTTCCAACTTCCAGGGCTTGCTTTCACTCAGTGTCCCCAAGATGGGCCTGCTGCTGATTGTATCGTTGAGTACTATCTAAACTATTGCCCAGAGAACTCCGCTCTCATTCAGACTTTGAGAGGCGGCTCTGTCGCAGCTCAAGGTTAGATTTTAAAGGGAAAGGTTCATTTCTTCTTTGGGATCTTTTAGCTGTGTACTTTTGTAACGAACTAAACTTAAATCAAGTAAAAGTTACAGTCCTCCTCTCTCTACTTTTCAAATCAATAAAAATCAGGCTGATTGATTGCCGTCTTCAACCTATTCCATTGTCTTCCCTTTGGATCCACTGTCCTTGGACTCTCAATAATAGTCGTAGTAGGTAAAAACACATAATGTGTATTGACCAAACCAACAGTGAAATCAGTAAACCCAGCAAAAGCTCCATGCACTGCTCCTTGTCCCAATACTTTGCAGTAAATTCTATCTGTAGTGATAGTTGGAATAGATCTTATCATATAACTTGGATCGATATACCTCACTGCTACGCCGGGGAAGGCCTTCTTCATGGCATCTCTCATCCAGGTACCGACATCTTCCAAGATGGGGTTTCCACTGGCATCAGTGCCAGTTGTTCCATTGGCTTTTAAAATATCTTGCCCAGCTCCTTCTGCAATGCACATGACACAAAAGTTATTTTGTTTGAGCACTTTATCAATGTGTTCTTGGAGTTTATCCATCTTGAATGGTACTTCTGGCACAAGACAGACATCAACGCAGCCAGAAGCCATGGATGCATTCATACTGATAAAACCAGACTGTCTGCCCATCAATTTGACGATACTGATGCCGGCTGCACTCTTGGCTTCAACTCTGGCTGACACCAAGCTACGTTGGGCCTCTTCCACTGCAGTATCAAAGCCAAAGCATCTATCAATGATTTGAATGTCGTTATCGATAGACTTAGGCACTCCAACCACATTACAGTCCACGTTCTGAGCCAGACACTCCAGAGCAATAGCATGAGCAGCAGCATTGCCTCCGTTGCCCCCAATGACAAACAACATGTTGATTCCCCACAACTGAAGTCTCTCCACGATATCTTTTATTTTAGCATTTCCTCTAGATGTGCCTAGTAGAGTACCACCTTTGAGCTGAATACCTTCTACTGAGTTTCTAGTGAGGTTGATTGGCTTGGCATGGCGATCCAAAAAGCCACGGAGTCCGTACCTGATGCCGAAGATTTGATCATCAGGGACGCCATAATCGTCAAGTGTGAACACAATGTTCTGCACAACGTCGTTAAGACCAGGGCAGAGGCCACCACAGGTGACCACTGCAGCTGTGACATGCTTGGGATCTCTGTAGATGGTTCTACGAGGACCAGAACGGATGGCATACGGGGGAAGCAGCATGCAACTGCCAGTGCCGGCATCATAAACACCGGGGCATTGCGCACCACTGCTTTCTATATTGTCGTATTTCATGATGCCAATCTGGACGAGATCAGTGTCTCCAACAAAGCCGCCACCAGCGTTGTTGTCTACAGTGAAGGGGGATTCTACATCTTTCAGGCGGTCGCGGAGGTGCTTGATCTCCAAGTACTCGAGACCGTCGGAGACTCGGGTAGCGATGGGGGCTGCAGATGACTCTGCTTCAGCGGTGGTTGCGGGCATCTTAACACTACGACGTGATCTATATGATTTATCTTCAGCTACTATAGCTTTATTCAGAGGTAGTCTGGTAGGATTGGTTTTGACTTTCCCTGGAAGATTTGTTGGAGATTTTAGGACGTTTGGTGGTGACAGCAGCATACTACAACCTGGAAACAATTCATTTACGTGCCGTGTGTCCAGAGATATATAAGTATTGTTTAGGTTTGACGAGAATAAACTGGAGGGTCTCCATTTTTCTAGACCTAGGGTATCCATGTCCATGCTCATCGAGGGCAAGCTCTGGAGTTTTGCAGTCAAAAGTTCAAGTAAATCTTGTCTGACATGTATTACATGATTGGAAGTTGGATAACACGCAGCAATCCATCTCTCCTGCGCGTGGGGCTCCTTTGGGTGAGCAAAGGTTTGAGTTTTGGTTCCATTGGCACATTCTCCCACACAGTGACGAATCGATGATATAAGAATAACATTTCACAACTACGTAGGCAGCCCTGACATGGAGGTGGATGCAATTAGTATCATCAATCGAAGTGGTGGAATGGTGGGGCTGTCAGGGTCGGGTGGACAAGTTAGCAGTAGTGGTGGAGAGGTGAATGAGCAACACAGAGGGGAGGGGGGGCCCGAGGCACCGAAGTGCAACAGGCTAGACAAAGATTGAAGCCCGGGAGACCCTTAGGCCGCCCACCCCAGCCATTCCCTCAATGTGCTCAGGAGAGAATAGCCAAGACTCTTGCACTTCAAATCGTGAGTGAAGGCAAGATGACTCAGGTAAGTGGAGAAAGAGATGGGAGGGAAATGGCCAAGTCGAACAGGGCAGCTTGTGAATTCTAGTGAGGGTTATGGCTTGAAGAATGCGCTGGATTACCTAGATTGCTGAATCATTGTAAAAGGAGATGTATTGATGATTTTTAATATGCGTGCTTGAGTAAAGATCGGTCGTCTAACCCTTGAAAAAAGCACATTGTGGCTATGTTGGGTGATGGGATCATTTCTTCTTTGACGGTGGTCGTTTGGATGCATCTTGGGTGCATTGTAAATGTATATATTTACGTAATAGACACAATTAAAGCGTAATGCACGAGAGAAGTGGGTCCAGTCACACTTCTGTGCCACCAACGTCTCCAGAGATGCATCGTCACCGACAGTCGAGAAGAGTGAGAGAGAGAGAAGCGACTCAAAAAAACAACATTGGTCATACAGATTTCTCCTACTTATTAGCCTTCATATTTCATTACATGTTATTCATATAATTCTCTACACCCCATCTCTCTTTCTCATCCACACATTCATCTCTCTCTTACTTTTGCTGATGTTGCTGGTGTTCCCTCAGCACCTCCACCACACTCTTAAAAGCAAACCACTCTGGAATATCCTCCCCACCTCTCAACATCTGCCTAAACTTGGTTCCACTCAACTTTTTCACATTCAGATTCTCCTTCTCAGCAATATCAGCAGTCAAGTAGCCCTTCTCCTCAGTGTACACCACATTCAATGAAGGCACCGTCTTCATCCCCAACTCCTTGGCACTGGCTTTAGCCAGGTCCTGAGCATCATAAGCACCGTAAAAGTCCTCTCCAGTCAAGCTAGACTTGCATCCAGCCATATCACGACCGATAATGAAATGAGTGCAGCCGTAGTTTTTACGGATGATCATGTGCTGGATGGCCTCCCTTGGGCCAGCCATGTGCATAGAGTAAGGGAGGTAAGCCCAGTTAACACGTGGATTGTTGACTTCCTTTTGTAGCACTTCATAGGTATGGTATCTAACAATACCTGGGATGTCATCATCCTGAGTTGGTCCGCAAGTTGGGTGCACCAGGACAACGCCATCTTTACCGACATTGGGAGCATCCAGGGCGCGGATGAAGAGCTCATAGTGAGCCCTGTGGATAGGGTTTCTGCACTGGAATGCAACGACATCAGTCTTGGAGGGGAGGCCAGCACGGACCTCTGCTGGAGACTGGCAAGGGAAGACTCTTTTTGGGAGGTCCAGGCCGGTGATCTTGCCTCCCAGATAGTAGGGGCCACGTTCCCAGGCGACCATTGAGACGGCTGGGTGCTCGAGGGAAGAGGAACCGTAGCAAGAGGCAACTTCTTTAACTTTGTTGGGCTTGAATTGAGACTCTACGTCGAGGACAGCGATGTCCTGGCCCTTGTAGGTGAGCAACACTCGGTGGCCGCCCTTGATGCCGTCGTTGAATGTGTCAAAGACGACTGGGAGACCATACATGAGACCGCTTTGTAGACGCATTGTGTCGACAATGGAAGTGTAGGCATCTTCATTCATGAATCCAGTCAATGGAGTGAAGCCACCAACCTGGAGGAGTTCAACATCGCAAGCCTGGCGTTCAGTGAGCTCGAGGGTGTGGGTGCAGCCAGATTTCAGGGAGGCAGCTTGGCCAGCGGCGGCTCTCAGATCGACGACAGTGTCAGAGCCGTGTGGCTTGATTTTCCCGTCAGCACCCCATTCAATGGTACCGTCGGTTTCAGAACTGAAAGCACGAGCTGTGCTATTCAAGAGACCAGCCTGGCTGGTGGTTAAACGACGGCAAGAGCGGACTAAAGCTTGCAACATCTTTTAAGTTGGATCAACTAACTTGAGGAATTCCGCACAATGCAAGATAAGATAGGTTTATAGATATTATAAATTGTAAGAGAATGCAGATCCAGGATTAAAATTGGCCAATTTAACCCGCAATTGGCATCGCCTCTCCAATCTTGAAGCCAAGCCGACTTCCTTCATCATCGAAAGATCAAGAGATTAATGGCCTATCATCGTAATTAAGTGTAAAATAATAAAAGTACATTGGTGGTGAACATCTCAGTGTCCAAGCCGCATAAGCATAACAGCGTCCTATTGATTAACAACTTTTTTCAACCGCCGACAATCTTCATTGACATTTCGTGGAATATCTACAGTTTCCTTTCAAGATGTCCACTGCAACGAATACTACGGAAGTAGGGACTCTCGCTTCAGTCACTCAATTGTTAGATAGCAGTAGGTAGGTTGACAGAAAAGAAATAGACGTGAAGAATGACCTTGCCCTTCCGTCGACACAGTTGGCTGCACAGAGAGAGAGAGGGCAAACAAGACTTCCATGCATACAATGCTTCCCACTTCTACTGTGAATCCATCCACACAGCCGTCACCTCATACTCACCCTCTCCCACAAGAAATCCCTTCTTTACAGAATGTTTGTCGCTGGTGGAGCAGCAGGCGCCATTGCACGTACCTCCACTGCCCCCTTGGACCGCATCAAACTCCTCTTCCAAGTCCAAGCAGTCCCATCTGCAGGAACCTCCTCCACTGCATACACCGGTGTAGGCCAAGCATTTAGCAAGATCTTCAAAGAAGAAGGTATCAGAGCTTTCTGGAAGGGCAACGGTACCAATATTATCCGTATATTTCCCTATTCTGCTGGTCAGCTTATGTCCAATGATCAATACAAACGCCTCCTGGCCAATGCAGACACTGGGGAGCTTACTCTCTCTAGACGTCTCTTGGCAGGTGCATGCGCAGGTATGACTGCCACTGCTATTACTCACCCACTGGACACAGTGAGACTAAGGCTGGCCCTCCCCAACAGCGGCTACAACGGCATGTCTCACGCCATGATGACCATGGTACGCACTGAAGGCACCATTTCTTTATACAAGGGGTTAATACCAACTCTTGTTGGCATTGCCCCTTATGCAGCCCTTAATTTCGCTTCTTACGACATGCTGAAAAGATATGTCTACGGGGGGGATAAACCACAGAGTGTGGTGTCCAACCTAGCTCTGGGTGGGCTGGCAGGGACAATAGCAGCCACGGTGTGCTATCCACTGGATACAATTCGTAGAAGAATGCAAATGAAGGGGCAGCTGTATAGAAACCAAGCTGATGCCTTTGTTACTATTTGGAGAAGTGAAGGTATGACTGGATTTTACAGAGGGTGGGTGGCTAATACGATAAAGGTGGTTCCTCAGAATGCTATTCGTTTTGTGAGTTATGAGTTGATGAAGAAGATGTTGGGGGTTCAGAAACGTAGAACTGATACATAATGGTGGTATTTATATTATTAGTAGTAATAGGAGAGGATTGTGAGGGAGGTATATTAACGAAAAAGCTATACCGTACATAATTAGAACTGTAAATTTGATATCTATGGATATCGATATTTCTACAATTCTTGATTCAGTTGCCTTGCTAGGTGAGAATGAGGTCTTCTCAAAATCTGCTCCTCTTCTCGTTGCTGTCGTTGGCGAGCAGCCTGCTGTCTATTGACATTGTTATTATTATTGTTACGAGTGCTCTGCACCCCTCCACCCCATCCACTTTTATTACTACTGCTACTAGTGTTAGAGGGAGGAGCAGTCAAACCAGCTACTATGCCAGCACATATCACTGCAACTATCTTAACAACAATAACCAGTGTAAACCATGCCACAGGAATCCATACCAAGTTTCTCACATCAGCTAATGGTCTCAGATCAACCTTGTACTTCCTTCTCCTTACTTTCTGCAATACCTGCTGCACAACATTCTCAGGCACTTCCTCCTCCTCCCCTCCCCCCCTTTCTCGCCCTCCTCCTCCCCCATCACCATCACCACCATCTAATCCAAGATGCTTGTTCAGAAACTCAGATGCTCTCACAGTCAACAAAACCAGCATCGCAATTTCATATGATGCAACTGGTCTCCTTAATGCATCACCTTTATATTTCACATCTTTCCAAGTACTTCTAGGCAATCTAGGAATAGTATCGTCATATGCAACACCAAGATGGTCCCCGAATGCACCAGTAGTGGCCCCACCTCTGCCATGCATCAATGCGAGTTGATCAATTGGCAACACCGTCTTTACACATTTCTGAAGCCTTTTGAAATGATCCATTTTCAGCATACCACTGGAGATTTCTAATATGTTCTGTGCTATATGTGCGCCACTACCTTCAGTAACTGCAAACATAGTAGGGTGAGGGGAGGCTTTGAAATAGGGGGAATCGCCTGCTGTGTTGGTGCTAGCAGCTGCCACCCATCCGTGAAGCTGTTGCGTCAGCCAGGGTAACATTTCAGCATATGGTCCTTCTGCTCTTCTGGGACCCAAGTCCATGTACTTGCTCAAGTCACGTTCTACACTAGACAACAAAGAAATGAGATCTGGGGAAGATTCTAATACTCCCAGCACGCTGAGCACGTCTTGCGCTGCACTCTCTCCTCGGACCTCCACCCTGCCGATGCTCAGTCCTAGAAAAAGAGGAAGGAGGATGGTATAAAATGGTAGATTAGCTAGCACATATCCCTCCCATTCTTCACTATACTTTCCACTATTACTACTACTACTATTATGGCTAGCAGCAGCTTCTACTACACTTCCACCTACTCTATGTACAAAGTCGCTCACTTGAGCTGTGAGGTGAATACCTTGCTGTTGTTGCTGCTGCAGAGACATACCTCCTCCTCCTCCTGGCAGCATAGAAGAGGAGGAAGATCTGGATACTCTCCAGGGAGCTACATATGCAATGAATGCTCTCAATGCAGGTTTCATCGTTCTCTGATCCGGCCATGATGCAAATGCTCTGTAAAACACTCTAAATAGTCTACATGAGAAGGCTTGAGCTGATGGTTGGCCTGCTGCACCCAAGCGTGAAGGCGGAGAGGCAAGAGATGCTGCTGCTCCAGTTGACGATGATAATGGCACATTTGTACTATTATTACAACCACCAATACCACTACCAGATAGGGTTAACAAAGCTCCAGGTGGCAATAATATATGAGACACTGGGGATAAGGGAAGCCAAGGGGATCCACCTTGAGCTGGAAGTCGTCTCTTGGTAGCAGTAACGGTACCATCATTTACTGTAACGTACCTAATCACCTCTCCCAGAGCTTCTAATAGATCTTCAGATGGAGGTTCGTATGTTGTTGACCATAGCATGGATATACCTGGAGATGATGACGGTGGTGCTGCTGATGACAGGGGCAGTCTTTGTGTGTGTTGGAAATCTCCTGTGGCTCTAGTCGAGGTGGGAATGGGGACAGGTTCGTCTGCATCACTGAGCCAGAATTCTAGGAGAATAGAGTAGAAGAGGAGGCCTTGTGCTGGGTTACCTGCAATAGAGCTTTTCAGACTAGCAGAAGGACGGTTGAACAATGTCGTAGCGGCAGTAGCAGAGGGGCGTGACCTGGTTGCATGACCCACTCCACTTCCTCCTCCTCCTCCTGCTGCTGCTGCTGCTGATGATGTCAAAGCAAGACCAGGAGATCCTGCCGTTCCATTCATACCGGATGGACGCGGTATGAGTTCCACTAAAAACTGCCTAAGTAGTGCCAAGTAGGGGTGCCTCATAGCCTCCACCTCCCGACTGGCTCCGCCCCCTCTGAGATGAGGTAGATGAAGAGCGTCTGCTGCCTTTCGAACGGAGTAGCCTAAACTCGCTGAACCAAATCTAAGTGGAGGTTCACTCCCGGATCCATCGCCTCCTTTAATTGCATAGAAAGCAAACCAGTACCAGAAGTACTGCATGACACCGAGATGAACTTGAGGACGGCCAGAAGCGTCATTGACGATGATGGAAGAGCCTCGGTATTGGGGCCATCTCTGTAGCTCGGCTCTGCCAGCTGGGGATGTGAGCATCATTTGCGTGTGGGCTGGGAGGCGTTCCTTAGGAAAGGTGAATTTGATGGAGCCATCTGCGTCGGCGACGGCCATGGCTGCAAAGAGAGGGCCGGAAGGTGAGAGGAGGCGGAGTAATGAGATAGCATCGGCTTCTTTGGGGTTTTTGGCGACTTGAGCAAGCCAGCTGGTGCCGTCGTAGCCAAAAAGTCTTTTGAGTAGTGTGGGGAAGCATTGCTCAAAGAAGCCACGGAGTGAGTCGCTGAAAATGAGAGAGTGGAAGGGAGAGGTAAGATGGGAGAAGTGGAGGCGGGAGAGAATGGATGTTGATTATTATTATTTTGGGAAAGGAAATACGTACCGGTTGGCCGCTAAGCAATCTTCTGTTGCTTGACATGCTTTGGATATAGTAACTCTAGTTTCTAACAGAGATTTCAACCCCGAGAACGTATTGGAGTCCCAGTTTTGCATTGATCACAAAGCTTCTAGAAAAACGTCGTCCAATTGATGAGTATTATACTGTTAGTGTACTTGACAGTGGTATTAAGCGATCCCAGAAATAATTTTAATGCATCCAGTCTTCAGCTACAGGGAAGAATTATAGAGGACGCCCTTCCCCGTTCCTCATCACCGTTGGCGAAGTGGACAAGATTCAAGATGGTGGATGGTTGCCACCTTTTCCATTTACATTTTTGAATTGCAGTCTCCCAAGTTATATTTTCTTATCTCACATTCAGAAACCAAGTACCAGAGCTTGCAATTCAATGTGTAAGGATAATCTGGGACTAAACTGGGTCAAACTTGACAACCTAGACGAAGCAAATGACACCTGGGAGGCTCGGTATAACTATTCTGAAACCAAGTGCATTCACGGTGACATTAATCGCCAGGAGACTGGTATCTGTGGATTTGGAAGCCGTAGGCTGAAATGCCATATTATGGCAGTGCTGCTAGTGTGGGAGAGGCTAGAAGAGTACCGCAGGAGAAAAATGGGGGGGGGGGTGGTAATAAAACGCACTCGTATAGATAGAAAAGGTCAGCCATACACGTTTATAGAGCCAAAATCAGGATTATCAAGGCGAAGGATTTCCAATAGTGGGTGTTGAGGCTGTTTGTAGAACAGAGCTCTGTTGTTTGGTGGAGAAGCTTAAGAATCCAGATGAGAATGTGGAGGAGAGGCTTCAACAGAGGGTTACGACTACTGCAGTGTGCGCCCAACAAGCCATTGTAAGTATGGTGCTGGTGGTAGTGGGGTAGTGGTAGTGGAAATATGGGTGCAAATTATGTTCGTAAACAACCCATGAGTAAGTAACCTAAGAAATTTAAATAAAATGAGATTGAGTCAGGAGAAGAGATGAAGTGAGAGTGGGGGTTCAGGTTACAATTATAAAGGGTGTAAATGAGTAGAGCAGTGGAGATCAAAGTCAGGAGGAGATGCATGTCCATCGATCATATCGAAATGTGTATGATAAGATAGCTTTAACATATGTGAGTAAATGAATATCTCAGGCAGCAATTTCCCTCTCTATCTCTGCTTGCTCACTTGTTTCATGAATCTGATCAGCATCCGGCTCTCTCAACACCACGTCGTGCGATATGAATTCTTGCCAAGCCTCCCACCATTGGATGACTATATCCTGGACAAATCCGGTGTGTGTGTATCCGTAAGTCGGTTATTATAATTGACCGTCAAGCAAGAACATGATCTAGCGCTGTATAAACGTTCAAAGTGAGGATAAGAGAGAAAGTAGAGCTTCAAATATCATTTTCAAACGTTTCCCTTTAAAACCTCTCCACGTTGGTTACTAGTGGTGATATATACCCCATAGTAATTTCTACATTGCTTCAAGCCTTCGTTCAAGATCATTCTTGCAGCTATGGACCAAGGTAAGGTTTTGAAATTATGATCCAGCTATTAAAGTTCGCTAGCTGCACCCTAGCTCGTCAACACTGCGGTATAGAGATCTATGATTATCACTTACCATCTATAAATCCGTTCTGCAGGTTCCAATGCGACCCAACCTACCCATCTGGGGCCAGGCATGGCCGTGGCGAGAGCCCCATCCTCCGCTGCCACAGAAGCTGGCCTTGTACTCCGAGCACCTGCACCCCCCGCACCCGCACCCGCAGCAGCTAATGCTTCTGAAAACAATATAGAAGAAGAGAATTCAGGTGCTGATGCTAATGATGAAGACACTTACGCCGAGTACCGAGCTGTCTCCATCCTTGAAAAGTTTCCAACTGCAAAGAAGCACCCAGACCCTCTGGTAGAGAGCTCATCCCTGGCATCCATTGCCCTCCCCCCTCTCCCTCAAAACTTCTCACTGCCCACCAGATCCCACCAAGATTGGATTGACAAACAGCTCATATCTGATGCCCAGCTGGAGACTGTCATCTATGCCAACCTCCGCTTTGATGGCCCCCGATTGGCAGAGGGTAACAAACGCCCCGGCTTCTTCCTTGGAGATGGTGCTGGTGTGGGCAAAGGCCGTCAGATAGCTGCTCTCATCAAAGACTTCCATGCCAGAGGTGGCAAGCGTGTTCTGTGGGTCAGTGTGAGCACAGATCTTAGACAGGATGCAGCCAGAGATTTGAAGGACGTAGGCGCATCGGAAATCAATGTATATCCGGATAAAGTGGGAGGGAACCTTCCCCCAGCTAAGAAATGTCTTGATTATGAAGGCGTGCTGTTTGTCACTTATTCCTTGCTCATCAACAAGCTGCCAAGAGCTAACGCCAAGAATAACAACAACAGTAAGGCAGCTCCTCCCCTGGAGACTCTAGACAATGGTGGTGCAGCAGGACCTTCTAATGCTGCCACACACAGTAATGAGAAGAAACCTCGCGGCAGAGGACACAGCGCTCTGTTTGACCGTATCTACGTACCCAGGGACTGCCGTCTTTCACAAATCACCAGATGGCTGAAAGACTGCCCAGAAGGAGGCCTCATAATCCTGGATGAATGCCATAAAGCTAAGAATCTTCTCCCAAGCTCCAGCGGTGAGCCCAGTCAGACTGCCAGAGCTGTGGTAGAGCTTCAAGAAGCTGTTCCCAACGCCAGGATCCTCTATTCTTCTGCAACCGGAGCCAGTGAACCCAAGAATCTGGCATACATGACTCGCTTGTTTGACAGCTCTCAAGGAGCTTCAGAGATGATCACTCTCTTAGAAGGCAGCAGGCTGGGTGCTTGTGAACTGGCTGCTATGTCAATGAAAGCCACTGGCAGTTACCTATCCAGAACTCTGTCTTACAAAGATGCTGAATTTGGCCTGGTCAAAGCCATGGTGACAGATCAAATGGTGATCATGTATGACCGTGCTGTGATGATGTGGGACATGCTATGGAGGGTGGTCAATACAGTGCAAAACATGGAGGCATCCAACATGAGGCTGATGGGATTGAAAGGCAAGGGCACTGGCCGTTTCCTCAAGGGTCAGTTTTGGGGAGCTCACCAGCGTTTCTTCAAGCAAATGCTCATGGCTGCCAAGATCCCTGCTTGCTCTTCCATTGCTCTAGAGGAGCTTTCAAAGGGTAACTGTGTCGTTATTGGTCTGCAAACAACTGGAGAAGCAGGGACAGAGCAAGCCTTGAAGAGAGAAGACGAGGCAAAGCAGGAGCACCAGAAAAGTCTCGTGAACAACCCAGAAGCGCAGATGGATGCCACTTGTTCCATTGATGACCTGATATCTGCTCCAAGGGCTATTCTCCAACAATATATTACTGGTCACTTCCCCATTACCAGATTCGCTGGCGATGTGACTTTGAGCCAACAGCAAGTGAAAGACATGGCAGCAGATGTTTTCGACTTCGTCCACAGAATGAAGGATTGGCAAACTGCAGAAGAAATAGCTGAAGATAGAAGGAACCAAGGCAACCTGGAGGGGGTAATCATGCAGGAAGCTCTGAGTCCTGAGACAGCCAGTGCAGAACAAAGAGAAGCTGCCAGAGAACAGTTTTTCGTGGAGATAAGGGCAGAAGAGACGGCCAGGTGGCATGGAAACCGTACTGCTGGTCGTAAGCCGCTTCAAGACGCTGTTCACAAGGCTCAGAAGTTTGTGGAGGCAAAGGAGATCCGAGTTTCTGATCTTAAGAAGCTGGTTGAAGAGATGCCTGAAGAGGAAGAAGAAGAAGAGGAAGAAGAGATCAAGCCTTACAAAAGGGGAAGAGCAAGACGTGCCCTGGTGATAGTTGCTGACTCAGAAGAAGAAGAATCGGAGGAGGTGGAAGCATCTGAGGAGAAATTTTATGAATCTGAGGAAGAAGAAGAAGAAATAGCAGTTTCAGGTGGCAGCTCAAGACAGAAACGCAAGCAGAGAGGTGCCATAGTAGAAGACTCTGACATAGAATATGAACCTTCAGCGACCATTGAGGTGGAACAAAAGGATGGCAATGATGAAGAGAAGGAAGTGGAGAACACCAACATGAACAGCCCATGTCCTAGGCCCAGGAAGAAAGTCAAAGATCGTGGCATCCTTGGTGATGTCACTGCTGATAATGATGATGATATCATTGATCTCACCAACTCAGTCCCACCGAAGAAGCCAAAAGCCAAGACCAAGGATATGGTAAAGGCTAAGGGTAAAGCTCCTGCTGTCCGTCCTCAAGCTAATAAAAAGGCACCTCAGTATACGAGTGAATCAGAGTTTACTATGGACGATGATGATGAGGAGGATTCTCCAGTTAACAGCTCAGATGATGAGGATATGTACGTGGCTCAGCTTGCTGCTATTGCTCAAGGTATGGGCCGAAGAATGACCAGACAGAGGACAATAATTGTGGCTGACGACGACGATGATAGGGATGGTGATTTCATGTGGGAAGAGGATGAGAGCGATGATGATGAACAGGATGGTGATGGTAGAGGTTGTCGTTCTCATCAACAACCCAAAGGAGGTAAAGGTAGAAACTCAAGAATCCCTCCAGCTGTGAAGCTGGAAGAGGCAAAAATCGACCTTGAAAGAGCCAAAGAAGGACTTGCAACCCGTGAAGCAGCTCTCCAGCACTATGATCACCAAACCCAGTTGGGCCCTAGAGGTGGGCGTGATGCTCAGCATGCCAAGGGTTCCAAAGAAGCATCCGAAGCAGCTGCAAATGGAGGTTCAAAGCATGACCCACTTATTAAGAACATTTGTATGCAGGTGTCTTCTCCTATTAGAGGATACAAACATGCAGTAAAGAGAGTTGAAGTGGAGGACATTGATTTTGATGAGGAGGCTGACCTCCCAGGTGATGATGAGTATGGCATTGTGGGAGGTCTAGTTGGTGATGGATATGAGGCCCCACCCGTCTTGAACCAGTTTCAAATGCCATCTCATTACGAGCGTCACTACAATAAGGATCTTTGGGAAATCAGATATGTGCTGCTTAGAGCTGTTTCTGGAATGGAGCTGCCTGCAAATCCATTGGATCATCTGATCAACTTGCTGGGGGGAGAGCCCAATGTGGCCGAGTTGACTGGAAGGAAGGGTTTCATTTCTCTTGATGAAGGTGGTCAGGCTGGGTACAAGAAGCGTGGAGGAGCTGGTCCAGCCAAGGAAGTCAATCTGCGTGAGAAGGAGGATTTCATGTCTGGAAGGAAGTTGGTGGCCATTATTTCAGAGGCAGCATCCACTGGTATCTCTCTGCAGGCTGACAGGCGCGTTGGGAATCAAAGGCGCCGTGTGCACATCACTTTGGAGCTCCCCTGGTCTGCCGACAAGGCCATTCAACAGTTTGGCCGTTCTCATCGTGCCAATCAGACCTCGGCTCCCATCTACCGTATTTTAATGACCCCCTGTGGAGGCGAGGTTCGCTTTGCATCTGCAGCCGCCAAGAGACTTGCCTCACTCGGAGCTCTTCTTCGTGGCGACAGGCATGCTGTCGGTGTTGGTTCATCTCTCCAATGCTTTGATGTTGATTCTACTGAAGGTCAAGATGCATTGAAATTGGTACTTGAAACCATCGCTGGAAACAAAAGAACTTGGACTCTTCTAGGTGTGCACCCTCCCGAGCTCCCAAGCGACTGCCAAGACCCCACTTCGTACAGCAAGTTCAGAATGCAGAGCGATGAGGACATTGAAAGAAGAACAGGAACACTTATCCCTGAGTTTTTCCTCCGAATGAGAAGACAGCTGGCATCTATTGGTTTGCTGGAAATCAAAGAGGGCATGGGTTTTGGAGGACAGTTGGCAGTTCAAGAGATTTCTGCTGCAGACAATGTTCCTACAGTCAAGAAGTTCCTCAACAGACTGCTGGGTATGAAAATTTCTGATCAGGAGCTGCTATTTACCTACTTTGGAGCAGTATTGGATGCTGTTATTACTGATAAGAAGAGCAAAGGTGAATACGATGATGGTATCCTCACTGTCAAAGCCCAGTCTGTCAAGATTGTATCAACCAACACAGTCTACAGACATGCTACTGGTGGCACCATTGAGCACATCCATCTCAAGCTGGACAGAGGCCTTCCCTGGCAAGCAGCTCTCGACTTCAAAGAGACCATCGACGACAGACTCAGAGAGGTCAACCCAGGCGGCCACATCATGGGTGGCTTCTTCAAAGAGAGAAACAGAAACATGCTGGTCAATGGTCGCAGAATCCCCTGCATCATTCTTGCCACTGAAATCATCTCCACAGTGGGGAGCTTCCGCAACACCAGAGTCCATGTACAAAGACCCAACACTGGTGCAGGCAAGTCAATGTATGCAGATGAACTCCCTTCCAGGTTTGTCCGAATCAACAACATGTTAGAGGCCAAGGCTCTGTGGGAGGCTTGGTACAACTACTGCGAAGACCATTGCTTCCATGGGGACAATTGCGCCAACCGTCACAAAGAGGGTGGGTGCAATGCTGGAGGTCGTAGAGATGAAACTCACATTATGACTGGAGCAGTTTTGCCTGTGTGGAAGCAGCTAGAAGAGGCACATAGGATGGGAGAGTGGAAGAAAACCTACAGACGTATGGATAGAGACGGGTATGAATACACTGTGGTGGAACCGCTGAGGGTTATCAAGGTGGTGACATCAGATGGTCTCCCAGTAGTGGGTGTGGCGGCGGTGTGTGAAGCTGAGTTCAAGTATCTTGTGGATAAGCTGAATAATCCACCTTCAGAACTTGTGGATGGTGTGCCTCAGCAAAGGTTTAATCCTGCTGCTCTTCTTCCACCACCACTAACTAGCAATGGTGAGGCTAGTGGTAGTAGTATGGCTGCTGTCAAGCCAAATGGGAAGAAGTATAAGCATTTTAGATGAGAGAAAAGAGGAAATGTATCTGAAGAAGAAAGAAAGGAGGGTAATAGAGGAGAAAGAGGAGTGTGTTGTTAGTTATTATTAGTTTTAGTATAGCGTGATGTGTTTGTACCTGCCATTTTTTTACATTGGTATTTTTGTCTTTTATTATATATTTGACATAGCAATTCATCCGACCCATCAGTCTGCCAGAACAGAGAAAGAGGGGGGGGG
>Ga0114919_10000539_pt1 | contig 29510 bp, 27 predicted proteins | sample BlataG_FD_88682 | JGI IMG/M metagenome (GOLD analysis project Ga0114919, IMG submission 88682) | Deep subsurface microbial communities from Black Sea to uncover new lineages of life (NeLLi) - Black_00105 metaG | ecosystem: Environmental > Aquatic > Marine > Oceanic > Sediment | place: Atlantic... | reverse complement strand
TAAAGTGCGCATCAGGTTGGCGGTCTCTGCGGTCACATGGAGACAGCAAGCGACCTTTGCCCCGGAAAGCGGTTTTTCCTTGGCGAAGTAACCTCGTATCCTTTTAAGAACCGGCATATTTATAGCCGACCATTCAACTTTCTTCTGGCCAATACTTGCCAATTTTGGGTCTTTTACATCATAATCCATGGTTGCTCCTTAGGTGAGATGTGATAGGTCTATTTTAGCCCGGCGCCGTCTGCCAGGACCTTTGCCATATCGGTGCGCTCCCAGGTGAAATCCTTCTCCTCACGACCGAAATGCCCGTAAACCGCCGTCTGACGATAGATGGGGCGCAGAAGGTTCAGGTGGTAGATGATGGCTTTGGGACGCAGGTCAAAGTGTTCCAGAATCAGTCTCTCAATTAGATCCTCATCAACTTGGTTGGTGCCTTTGGTATTTATCAGCAGAGAGACCGGTTGAGCAACACCTATGGCGTAGGCAATCTGCAGTTCACACTGCTTGGCAAGCCCTGCAGACACCACATTTTTGGCGACATAGCGAGCCATGTATGAAGCTGAACGGTCCACTTTTGAGGGGTCTTTGCCGGAGAAAGAGCCTCCGCCGTGGCTTCCCTGACCGCCATAGGTGTCCACGATTATTTTGCGACCGGTAAGACCGGTGTCCGCCTGGGGTCCACCGATGGCAAAGCGCCCGGTGGGATTGATGTGATACTTGGTCTTCTTGTCCATCATATTTTCGGGTATGACCGGTTTGACGACGGACTCCATGACCCCTTCCACCACTTCATTGCGCTCCACATCCTCGGTGTGCTGGGCGGCGACGACCACCGCCTCAATCCGCTTGGGTTTGCCCTCGTTGTATTCAACGGTCACCTGGCTCTTACCGTCGGGGCGCAGGAACCACAGCTCTCCGTTCTTCCGCACCTTGGCTAGCTGGCGAGTCAGCCTGTGCGCTAGGCTGATAGGAAGGGGCATCAGCTCCGGGGTCTCGTCGCAGGCGAAGCCGAACATCAACCCCTGGTCGCCGGCACCTTGTTCGTGGTCATCATATTCGTTGACCCCCAGGGCGATGTCCGGCGACTGCTCATCAATGGCGGTTACCACGGCAATGGAATGGTGGTCAAACCCCATTCTGGCGTCGGTGTAGCCGATTTCCTCTACCATATTGCGCACGATTTTAGGGATGTCCACATAGGTCTTGGTGGTAATCTCTCCGGCGACGAAAGCCATCCCGGTGGTAACCATGGTTTCGCATGCCACCCGACTGTTGGGGTCGTCGGTCAAGCAGGCGTCAAGCACCGAATCGGATATCTGGTCCGCTACCTTGTCCGGGTGCCCTTCGGTAACTGACTCGGAAGTGAAAAGGTGTTTCTTAGGAGCCAATTTCCTCTCCTCCTTGGATTTTTAACTCTTTTATCTTAACATATTTTTTTTCAACTCTTAGCTATTGCCCAGTCAATTAATCGGTCCAAGCTCTCATCCACCTGCATGAGTATCTTCCCCCAGTCAGGGGGGCGGTCGGATATCCCGCCCTTTTCCAAGATCGACAAACGGGGAATGGTAACATACCTGTCAAGTCCGCAGATTGTGGATATTTCCACTACGGCGTCGTCCGCTGACTGGTTCACCACCAGCGCCTTGTTAGCGATATCCAAGCCCAACTCATCTGATAAGGCGATGATCCGTTTTGCGGACATCACCTCCATCCTCTCCGGTCGGCAGAGCACCGCTAGCAGATTTACCTTGAAGGGCAAACCCCGGGAGAGGTGCTCCAGCCCCGCTTCGTTATCCACCACCACCGAGCGATACTCCTTGGCCAGATTTCCCAAAAGGCGCCGGGTGAGGTCGTTCACCGCACAGTAACAGCCGGTGCCCTGACCCCGCCCCATGGTCAGTATGTCGAACTCCTCCCCCTCGGCGAGGCACTGCAATATTCCCATCTGCGCCATCTGCGCCTTACCCTGGGGAAGGTTACTGCCCTTCAGGCTCTCCTTCAGCTCGCCGACGGTGTAGTCCGGCTCAAGGTTCATATACCAGCCCAAGGCACCATCGGGGTCGGCGTCCACCCCCAGTATGGGGCTTTCCACCCGTTGTGCCAGACGATGGATGAGCAGGGCGGCAAGGGTGGATTTTCCTGAACCGCCTTTGCCGGCGACGGCGATGGTTATTGGTGTGGGCATCGGTATGTTCTGTATTCCTCTTCTGGATGCGAGGAGTAAAAAATTAGTGCTTATCGCTCAAAACTTATACTTGTCCCTCATCCTCCGGGAAAGCTCGCCGGTGGCTTGGGCTATGGTCAGTGTCCGCTCAACGGTCTGCAAGCCCATACCGCAAGAGGGGGTTATCAGGCTTGCCTTTAGTAGTTGGGTGCGGTCTATACCCTTTTCGGTGAGCAGACCGATGGTTTGTTCCAGACGTTCCTCCAGTGTATCCACCGTCTCCTTATCCATCTGCTCGTCAAAGGTGGGGACAATCCCCCAGGCTATCGTCCCCCCTCGGGCAAGAAAGTTATCCGCCTCCTCTGCATAGAGAGCCAAGTTGAGCGCATATTGATAGGCGTCCAGGGAGATGATGTCCACCCCGGCCTCCATCAGCAGGGACCAGTCGGTATTGCTACAGCAGTGGGTGCCCCAGACGATACCCTCAACCTGGTATATCTCCGAGAGGCGGGAGACCACCTCATCGCGTTTAATGGCGAAGATGCTTGAGCCATAGGCGGAGAGATAGGGTTCATCCAGAAAGATGACCACTCGCTGGCATATCTTGGAGAGCAAGTCGGCCTGCCAGCGGGAGAGCATGATGACCATTTTGACCAGCACATCGGAGAGGACCGGATGGTAGATGATGGGTTTGCGCTCTCGGTCGGTGATGGTCATGCCCAGGGTGAAGGGACCGGTGACTTGCCCTTTGATGGCGTAGATTTCGCCCAGGTGTTCAACTCTATCCAGCAGGGCATAGAGCCCCTGGCAGTAGTTCGGGCTTATGGCGAAGGAGCCGACATCATCGGCGAGAATCCGCTCGTAGAATTGCTCCACCTGGCGCATAAAGCTGCCGTCGGTATCCACAAAAAGCTTTTCATCTCGGATAGCCACCCCGGGTAGATGCTGGGAGTACATCATGTTCATGTCCTCCAGCAGACTGCGCCGGGGCAGTTGCGGCCAGATGGGTATACGGTCAAAGTTCTCCAGGATGATGTCAAGCGACTCCTGGGAGTTGAGATGGGGGAAACTGCCGATGCCTGTGGCTTGCAGGTTCGCTATGAATTTGTTCTTGTCAGTCAAATTGGCCTTCCCAGGTGGTATTTAATGATTAAAATCCTAGAGTGAGAAAATCATCCGTAAATAAAACTTAGGAAAATCAAACCCCGGATTGTAGCGATGACTACAGCTCAGCAGTTTAAATATCAGTCGTATTGTCCGGACAAGCTTCTCCTCAAATATGTTTCGTTTACACATCCTATTGTGGATTATTATTAATGTGTTGCTATCTTGATATGCCATCTCTTTTCTCATTTTTAGTGCCTGAAAATTACAAGTCCCAGTTTAGGTCGGTGTGAGGCAGGAAACTGGAAGCGGTGAAATGTTCTATAAAGCGCTGGTCCTCGCTGAGGTCAATGAAGGCGGCGGAGCGAGAAAGTTCTAAAGCCTTTCTGCGGAAGTTCTCCGAGAGGATGGCGGAGCAGGCTCCCAGAAGGGAGCTGTTTTTCGGCTGGACTACCTCTCCGGCAGGCAAGCGGGGAATCAGACCGATTCCCTTTGCCGACTCCAGGTCAATTCGGCTTCCGAAGTTTCCGCTGAGATACAGCTTTCTCACCTCCGCCAAGCTCAAGCCGATACGCTCCACTGCAGTCAACAGACCTGCCTGGATTGCCGCTTTGGTGCGGATAATGTTTTTGATGTCCACCTCGGAGAGGTAGATGGGAAGACCTGAACCGCTCTCCTGGGATTTGACCACGATGAAGGCGGTCCCCTCCGAGGCGGTTTTACGGAAACGGGAGGAACCGTCCGGGCGCATTCCGCCGTCCTGTTCTATAACCCCCAACTCTAGCAGACATGCCAGTAGTTGGATGAGACCGCTCCCGCAGATGCCCTCGGGTTTAGCACTTCCGATGGTCTGGTATGAGGGCTTCAGGTCGTCCTTCAGGCTGATGGAGCTTATCGCTCCCTTGCGGGCGGGAATACCGCAGGCGGTCTCCCCGCCCTCAAAAGCCGGACCGGCGGAGGTCGCCAGAGCTACCACAGCGCCGTCCACCACTGCAGATACCTCGCCGTTGGTTCCGCCGTCAATTAGCACCGCAGATTCGCTCTCCCCCACTCGCAGTGCCACCAGACCGGCGACGATATCACCGCCGACATAGCCGGATATGGGAGGAAGGAGGTATGTTGGCGTATCCCCAAATCCCAATATACCCATCTCATCGGAGCGGAACTCCCCGCCGACTGCGGAGTAGTCGTCGTCGGGCTGGTATCTTATCCGGGTGGGAGGTTGATTGAGGAGGAAGTGAGCTAGAATGGTGTTGGCGGATAACGCAATTGCACCGATGTCTTGAGTTCTCAAGCCGGCATCCTGTAGCGCCCGCTGAGCGATGTGGTTGATGCTATCCCTGAGCAGACGCACCAGCCGATGATGCACCTCCGGCTCCCGCTCGGCGGAGATGATGCGGGTGAGCACATCGGCGCCGAGGATGCGCTGGCGGTTGGGACCGGTGGCTCCTCCCAGCACCATCCCCTGCACCGCATCCAATACCGCAATCTCAATATTGCTGGTGCCCACATCTATTGCCAAAGCCCTCTCCGCACCGCAGAAGATTCCACCGTCACGCCAGTTGGAGAGGTAATCATCCACCTGCGACAGCTCACCCTCAAGACCCCCGATAAGGACTACCTCCTGACCGGCTAGCGCTTTTTCCTGGCAGGCAAATTTGAGCTTGCCGTCCACCTCCACCCGACATTTTCCGCAAGTGCCCTCCCCCCCGCAGGGAGCCTCAATGAAAATACCCTTGCTTCTCGCCGCATCCAAGATGGTTCCCTGCGCTTCTGCGGAGATACGCTCCTCGCCCACCAGGAAGTGGAAGGTGTTCTTGCTCTCAGCCAAGGTGAGCCTCCTTGGGCGAGGAGTAGGAGTGCAGGAAGGCTGGCAGGCGAGAGGAATCTTTGGGTCCCACCACAATCTCCCAACCGCACTCCTCAGCAAGCTCCCCGGATATCTTGGAGACCAGACCGGGGATTATTAGCCGATGGTGGTTGACCTTCTCCTCTATGCCACAGCTCTCCAGCAGTTTCCTTACCCGGCTGGGGGTCAGTTTGCCGGAGGCGTAGGCGGTTAGCACCGACTGTCCCTCCACATCAACGATAAGCAGGTGGGAGGACACCGAGCTGGCCTCAATATCACCGGAGACCAGGAAGTAGGTTAGCGAGAAGTTGGTGGTCAGGATTACCGGGGAGTCCTTGCCGGGGGCGCCAAGAGGATAGACGCCGGGGGGTATCTGGATGGGCTTCTGCGGGTCTGCGTAGAGCTCCGAGCGCAGGACCATTAGCGGAGAGAGGGCTGAACCGTTAGGTGAATCCATGACCACGGCGTTGGCGTAGCGGCAGACCGCCAGAGCGTTTTTGATACTCTGTTCTGCAGGACTTTCGCCGGGGAAATAATAGAGTGTGGGTCGGTTTAGGGTCTGCTCCTTTCCCTCAATAGCCAGCCTGCGTAAGTGGGCGAGCATCCGCAGGGCACTTCCCAACTGCCAATCCCCGCCGAGGGAGAGCATTATGTCCTTTGCCCCGGCTTCTTCGGTGATCTCTATCTCCTGTGCCACTTGTTTCAGGCTCTGCCCCCATCTGAAGGGGATTAGCAGGGGTTGACCCAGCCGGGCGACGGAAGTCAGGTCCCGGGGATTTGTGGGTGCGAGAAGGGTGCGGTGCTCTTCGGGGATGATTTCGGACGCCTTCTTCAGTTCATCGCTCCCACCGACCACCGCCAGGGGTGGGCGGTTTTTGCTGACTAGAAACTCAATTATGTCCAGGTCTTGCTTTCCCTCAATCTCCACCAGGAATCCCTGAGGGGCGAGCACCTCTCCAGCTCGCTCCACAACCGCATTCTGGAGGGCGCCGAGAGCCTCCTTTGCCCCCCGGGTTCCCGAAGAGCTGGAAAGCCGAAGGAGGATGGCGGTGGGGCTGTGGAAGCGCTTGTCGTGGCGGAATAGGACCTCCTCACCACCGAGGGTGATTGGGTTTTCCTCATATCCAAGCTCCACCTTGCGCAGGGGCAGGGTGGTGGAAGCGCCTAAAAATGCCAGGGCTTCCTCTGTAAGATAAGGACAGTCGGCGAGCTCAGCCTCCCCGGCTATCAGTTTCATGGCGAAGCCCAAGCAGGTGGCTACCGCACACTCCCCGCAGTTCTTCTGGGGAAGGTGCTTGTATATCTCCAGGGCGGTCAGTGCCATCAGACCGCCTCCTTTGGATTTGCATTTATCTCCCTCACTGCCTCACGGACATAAGCAAAGGCTCGCGGGTGAAGCAGGGCGCAGGCATCGGCACCGGCGACGATACCGCAGATGGCGGTCTGGGCTTCCCACAGGGGAGCGCGCTTTTCGGGGTCGCCTAAAGGACCTTGCCCGCTGTAACATTCCCGACCGGACCAGGCTTCGCCGGAGTTGACCAGTATCAGCCCCGAAGTCGCCTCATCGCCGGCCAGGGCGCCCAACCGCAGGCGCTCAATGACCGAGAAGGTGTATTGTGCGCCGTAGCCCAGCCCCCCGGTAAGCGGGTCGTGAATGATGCGCTCATAGTGGATACCGTTTGAGTGCAGGAGGATATTCAGCTGTTTTGCCAGGTTGATGTCCATCGGCGACTGGGCGAGCACCCCTAAGTCGTAAGCTTGTGCCGCGGCTGCATAGGTGCGATAGGTGTCCTCCTCGGCGCGCCCCAGCCAGTCCTTCCCCCCTCTTAACGCCCCGGCAACGGCGTTAAGCAGGGTATCCAGCAGACGCTTCTCCGCTGAAAGCTCAACGATAAGGGGAAGGTCGGTCAGCTGGGTAAGCTCGCTTAGCAGTCCCACCGCGCCCTCTATCTCATTGGAGCTCAAGCTTTCGCCCTCCTCAATTTCAAATGAGAGGGGGACGAAGAGGAAGTCGGCGCCGGCGCCGACAGCCTCCTGAGCGTATTTTAGAGGAGCATAGTTCTCCCCGCCCAGCTCAAAGGTTAGGGTGGGGGGCAGACCCCTCAGGTGGGGAAGGACGGTCAGCCCCAAAGCGACCTTGAGCGGTGAGCTTTCAAAGAGGGGCATGGCGGTGCGCCCACCCAGGCGGAGTTCGCCCAGAGCTACCTCCAGAGTGGGGGTGGCTTCCGCTGAAGGTAAAGTATAACCTTCTGTTATCTCTTCCCAGGATGGCATGGCACTCTTCGGGCTTTTAAGGGTTGTCAGTCTCGTTTATTTGATATATCCGGTATCCATCGTTCTCAAAGACCATATAGAATTCAATGCCTCCCCCGTCTTCAATGGCGGTGGTGAGGACGAAATATTCTCCCTCTACCCGCAATCCCTCGGCGCTGAGGTTGAAGAATAACTCGGCGGCATCCTCGGGGATGGGGTCCTCCTCCATGGCTTTTTCCAGCTCCTCAAAGGTGGCGATGTCCCGCCGAAAGTCGCTTTCTACCGAGAAGGAGTCAAGCAATGCCTGAGCGTCCATACGCAACGACGCCTGAACAAAGGTCTCCAGGGTATCCCAGGGGGTGGCGTAGCTGGGGACGAAGGGCTCCTCTGCAGGCTCCTTGCAGGTGGCAAGGAGCATAACCAGGGATAGTGCTATCAGCAATTTTTTGTGGTTTATTTCCATTTGAGATGCTCTCTGAGTCAAGGATGTTTTTCAGATTTAATGAATCTGATATTTTAAGTTAGATTGTTATGGAGATGGATGGGGGCTGATAAGAACAGCCCACCCTCTTTTGTGAAAGGTGGGGTGAGATTTGAAGGCCGGTTACCGGACCCCTCATCTCCCAGGGAAGAATTCCACCCCTGCAGGAATTGGCACCTTTAAGGTTGATTCAGGTTGATGGATATCCAACCTTTGGTTGCCAAGGCTTCTTAGGGCCTGTCCCTCAGCCTTTCTGGATAAGAGGTTAACCGCTAATTTAACAGAAAGTAAAGGTTTTGTCAAGGGAAATTGAGGGGGATTGAGGGGGAGTTTGGGTGTAGCTGATCTGGAAATCTGTAGGTTTACCTCCACCCCAACCCTATCTCCTTGACAAATTCCACCCCCTTCGCTAATATACTCATCACTATATTCACTCCATCTGAAGGGGACTTTCTTGGGTCATCTGTTCTCGTTCGTAGAGGCAATCCTTGCGCCGGTGGTGGGCTGGACCATCAATCTGATCAGCTCGCTCTCCTATTTCGGCGTCATATTGGCTATGGCTATAGAGAGCGCCTGCATTCCCCTGCCCTCGGAGATCATTATGCCCTTCTCCGGCTATCTGGTCTCCACCGGCACTTTCAACTTCCATCTGGTCTCCTGGGCTGGTGCCTTGGGCAATCTGCTCGGATCGCTTTTGGCTTACTATGTTGGCTATTACGGCGGTCGCCCCTTCATTCTGCGCTTCGGAAAGTATATCCTCATCCGCAGAGAGGAGCTCGCCCGCGCCGACCGCTTCTTTGAGCGCTGGGGCTCCTGGGCGGTGTTCATCTGCCGGGTGCTTCCCATCGTGCGCACATTCATCTCCCTTCCGGCGGGCATCTCCCGCATGCGTGTCGTTCCTTTCATCCTGTTCACCTTCTTCGGTTCCCTGCCCTGGTGTTATCTACTCACCTACATTGGAAAGGTGATGGGGGAGAATTGGAAGGATATCAGAGGTTACTTCCACCGCTTTGACCTGGTCATCGCTGGCATCCTCCTACTGCTCTTCGGCTGGTGGCTGTGGGCTTATCTGAGAAGGCGGAAGAAGAAAACCAAGGAGGATTCCGGGGTAGCAGAAGAGAAGATAGGTTGACTATGAAGAACCTGATATTTAACATATATTTTCTTTTCACGGTAATTCTCCTTCTGGCGATCGCTTTTCTGGAAATCTTCAGGATACTTGACCGGCGAACCAGAATAGTCATCGTCATACTTCTGGCAATATTTTTAATTTTCAGCTACCTGTTCTTCACCTTGGTTATCGCCCGCTTTATGGTCTTTGGGCTGGCTCTGTTCATCGCCACATGTTTGATAATCTTTTATCTCGTCTATGGTATCCTATTCTCCAAAAGCGAGATATGGGGCAAGGTCTTCTGGCATGGGGAGAGTGAGGAGTGGGCTGTCGCCCTGACCTTTGACGACGGACCCACGCCCCGGAACACGCCGCAGATATTGGAGATACTGGAGAAATTTAACATCAAAGCCACATTTTTTATGGTGGGGAAAAGCATCCGCCGTTATCGGGAGCTTGCCAGGCAGGTGGATTCCGCCGGGCATGCCATCGGCAATCATTCCTTCAGCCATCCGGTTCTGGTCTCCGAGCGTAAGGGGCAGATTCGCCGGGAGGTGATGCTTACCGACCGCATTATCCGCCAGGTTATCGGTAAATGTCCCTATATTTTTCGTCCCCCACATGGGTTCAAGGACCCTCGGGTATTCAACATAGCCAGAGAACTGCAGTATGTTATCGTTGCCTGGTCCAATATGCCGGAAGATTGGAAGGAGATAAGCGCAGAGAAGATTGCCGAGCGGGTTTTGGAGAGGGCTGAGCCGGGGGATATTATCCTGCTACATGACGGTGACCGGGGGGAGAGAGAGGCTGATAGAACGGAGACGGTGAAGTCCCTGCCGTTGATAATTGAGGGTATCCTTTCGCAGGGATACGCCTTCAAGACCATACCTGAGATGTTAGGGGAGTCGGAGTGGATTCTGGAAATGATTCGCCGCTGGGGCTGGCAGATACCCCACTGATAGTCTGCTTTCACGCCGGAATTGGCTACGGTCACACCAAGGGTTCCCAGGCGATAGCGGAGGCGATAAAATTTCTTAATACCGGGGTGAGGGTGGAGGTTCTGGATTGCCTGGATTTCTCTTCGTCCATTCGTGCCTGGCTGACCAAAAATCTCTATCTGTTCACCGTTAAGAATTTTCCCCGTCTGTGGGAGAGACTGTATAGTAGCAAGGGGCGTTTCCACCGGCTGAGTTTGCACTTATCCCGTTTCGTGATGGTGCATTCGCTTAGAAAGCGGCTCGGTCGCTTCCTGGGAGACAATCCCATCGCTTCGGTTATATGTACTCATTTTTTCGCCCCACCAGCGCTGGTCAAATTGCGGGAAAAGAAAGGTTTTGACTTCAAGATATTTGTAGCCATCACCGACTACGACGCTCATCCCTTCTGGAGTATGCCCGGTGTTGACGGCTACTTTGTCGCCAATGATACCGCCAAGAAGCGATTGATTAAGGTTGATGTCCCCCGGGAGTTGGTCAAAGTCTATGGTGTGCCCATAGAGATGAAGTATATGCGCTGGCGGCCCAGGGATTTAGCCCGCCGTAAGCTGGGGCTCTCCCGCAGGCGGGAGGGAGTGTTGGTAGTCGGCGGGGGCGATGGTCTTGGTCCCATCTATAAGCTGGTGGAGGGATTGGACAGACGCTTGAAGGACGCTTTGATACTGGTCGTCTGCGGAAAGAATGAGAGACTGCGCAGAAGATTGGAGGATTATTCACCCGTTGGCGACAATGAGATAAAGCTCTACGGTTTTGTTGATTATATGGACATGATGTATGATGCCTGCGATCTGGTGGTGACCAAGCCGGGGGGAGTTACCTCTGCAGAGCTGTTGGCAAAGGGTGTGCCGGTGGTCAGCATGGAAATTTTTGGAGGTCAGGAACGGCGCAACCTGGAGTATCTGCACCATTCCGGTGGACTCTTTGAGGTGGACGATGTTGAAGAAGGTGTGGAGAGGGTTGCTGAGCTTTTGCCCAGGAAGAAATACCTGGCAAAGTTGAAGCGACGCATGCGCCGTTTAGCTCGCCCGGACTCCTCTCTGCTCATCGCCGGGCAGGTGCTCTCCGCTCTGGGGCTTCCCCCCACGCCCAAGAAACTCACCCCCAAAGAGGAACCCAGGAAAACATCGGGAAGTTAAGAACCGTGCTTTATACCGACGCATTAGAATTTCTATATTCCTTCGTGGATTATGAGCGGCAGGAGATAACCCCCAGAGCCACCCGGGACTTTGACCTGGAGCGCTTCGCCCGTCTGCTCCATCTGTTGGACAAGCCGCAGGATTCCTTCAGGATAGTCCATATCGCCGGCACCAACGGCAAGGGTTCCACAGCGGCGGTTCTGGCTAATATACTCTCCCATGCGGGTTTTCGTGTAGGGCTATACACCTCCCCCCATCTCAAACACATTCGGGAGCGAATACGGGTTGATGGAGTGGATATAAGCCGGGAGGAGTTCGCAGAGGGAATTGAGCAGATCCAGATGAAGCACTTCTTGTTGGATGATAGTCAAGGGGGCTACCGCACCGTCTTTGAGATCGTAACCGCTCTGGCTTTGCTTTACTTTCAGAGGCGTAATGTGGATTGGGCAGTGGTGGAAGCCGGGTTGGGCGGTCGGCTGGATGCCACCAACGTGCTCACTGCCGAGATAACCCTGCTTACACCTATAGACATAGACCATAGCAAAATCCTCGGTGAAACCCTGTCCGAGATAGCCGCCGAGAAAGCGGCAATCATCAAGCCGGGAACGTTAGCCCTCTCCGCTCCCCAGAAGCCTGCCGTCAGGAGGGTTTTGTTTTCTAAAGGTGATGAACTGGGCGTTAGCGTGCGCATTTTAGGTCGGGACTATGAATATCAGGCATTGCGAGTGGATTTATCCGGCACCGACTTTCTCCTGGAGGGGAAGGAGTATCACACAAAGCTTCTCGGAGGCTACCAGGTGATCAATTGCGCTCTGGCTGGTGCTGCCATTCTCTATCTACAAGAGAAGGGGTTGGTTGATGGTATTGAGGGGGCAATTGCCCCTGGCTTTCAAAATCCTCGCTGGCCCGGTCGTCTGGAGGTCTGGGCGGGAAAGCCCACCTTAATTTTTGACGGAGCGCACAACCCCGGCGGTGCTGAGCAGTTGGCTCGCTCGTTTAAGGAGCTTTTCGGTGAGGAGAGATGTGTGTTGGTTTTAGGGGTAACCAGGGGAAAGGATGCGGTGGGCATCGCATCTGCCCTGGTGCCTTTGGCACATGCGGTCGTTATCACCCAGGCTGATTTCCCCCGGGCTATGCCGGCGGGTCGGCTTGCGAGAATTGTTGGTGAATATATAGACAATGTGAGGGTTGAGGAGAGGATGATGGATGCCATGGAGGTGGCTAAAGAGCTTTCCTGCGGCAATCGCCCAATTCTGGTCGCCGGCTCGCTATATCTTATCGGCGATGTCCAGCGAAAATTGTCTCCTGATGACTGAAGGACGGAGTGAGGCTTGAGACCATCACAGGTTACATCCATGTTGGCTAAAGAACTGGTGGTGCAAGCCCTCCTTGGTGAGGGACGCAATCTGTTGCTCACAGTTTCTGGAAGTTCCATGGAGCCCAATATTCTGGACGGTGATATGGTGGATGTGGCTCCCATAGATGAAATTAGCAAGCTGAAAATCGGCGATGTGGTCCTGTTTGAGGAATATGGGGTACTAATGCTTCATCGGGTTCTTAGGATTTATAGGAAAAGGGCACTTCTCAAGGGAGATGGAGCGCTGTTGAGCGAGGGAGCGGTCGCCTGGGACTTAGTTGTGGGTCGGGCGGAGAGCATTCGTCGGGGAGAGAGGGAATACCACCTGAGGGGTTTGCGTGCAGGCAGTCGCGCCAGAGCCTGGGCAGGGATATCCCTCCTGGTGGATTTTCTATTTAGATTGCTGGCGAGGATCAGTTGGGGTTTGGGGGGACGGGGTTCGTCTGCCCTGCGATGGGTCCTTCTCTTTCTTTCACGCATATTCAGATTGCCCTTGACTTGAGCCTAGAGCATTTAATATAATCGGTGGAAATGTATGAGCTTTTTGTAGTTTCACCGAAGGGGAATGCAATGCGAATATCATTGATCCTGCTGGTGCTTATTTCCATTTTGAGCTGGGGAGGGGCTTATTGTGCACAGATGGAACTTCCCCGCACAGCTGTCCTGGGGGAGGAAATTAACCTCGTTCTCAGTCTTGATGGAGCGGAGGTATGTCTGGTCTTTACCCCGTATGAGGGTGGGGAGGCTTTCACCTACGCCTGCTTCTTTAGGGACGGGACCTTCCCCATAGATACCAACAGATTTGTCCCCGGAAGCTACCTTGTGGAGCTGAGGGAAGATGCCGACGGAAAAGTCCTGGACAGCACAATATTGATTATTACCACTGAGCCGGTATTCCAGTTAACCGACATCTATACCCGCCCCAATCCTTTTGACCTGACCGCTACCAACCCCAGAGTTGAGTTCGTCAATGTTCCTCCCTGGGCTACGGTGCGCATCTTTGACCTGGGCGGGGAGTTGGTCATCAACTTGACCGGCAATCCCATCCTGTGGGATGGTCGCAACCAGGACGGAGATTTTGTCAGCGCCGGTAGCTACATCTACCTGGTGGAAGATGAAAGCGGTAATGAATTCGTGGGAAAGATGGCGGTGTTAAAATAACTATGCCGAAAGCTGTTGTCCTGTTGCTTCTGGTGGGGATGCTCATAGCTCTGGTCACTATGACCAGGGCGATTGATTTGGTCTCGGTAAGCGCTTTCCCCCATCTGACTTACACCCGCCTGGAGTTTACCTTTGATGGTGAGTTTGAGGTCGCCCAAAAGCCAGCACCTGAGGGGGGATTGCGTTTCGTGGTAGCAACGGTCGGAATCGGTGATATCCTCTCCTTAGCCGATCTGTCTGCGGATAGGCTGGTTGCGGGCGTGTCGGTGGAGGCGACTCCACAGGGGCTGGAGCTATATCTGGCTACTTCAATCTTTGCCGACCGCTTTGAGGCTTATGCGACTTCCGACCCGGATAGGTTGGTGGTCAAGGTTTATCGTAAGTTGGTCAACCTGGAGGAATATGCCACTTTACAGAGACGATTGGAAGCTATCAGGGGGATGAGGGTTCTTCTGGTTGATGATGACGACGGGATAAATAATGGAAATATTCTCGGGGGAGTGGATGTAGATGGGATATATGAGAAAATCTTGACCGAAAATCTTATCACCTATGATATTCTGCGGGTGGGACACGGCTCTGCGGGTCCCTCCTGCGACAAACTGAAGGACTATGACTGCGTTATCTGGTTTACCGGCATAGACGCCCTTCCATGTCTGTTCTGTTCCGCAGACCAGTCCAACTTGGCCGGCTTTTTAGAGGGGGGAGGGCGCCTGCTATTGGTCAGCCAGAATTACCTCTCCGAGTTGGGGGTGAAGAACCCTACCGCCAATCTGGCTTTCAAGATGGGTATATGCAAGATAAAGGCGGACACTCAGGAGACCGATGTCTTTGGAGCTGAAGGGAGTTTCGCCTGGGGGTTGGCATTGGATTTGGATTACAGGTTCAGGCCCGGGGGAAACTGGGGGGACGGCTTTGAGATTTCCGATAGTTCCTACAGCCGGGCGGTGCTTGTTGGGGATGATGGCAGATACTACGGCTTGCAAGGTGAGGTAGGACGAGGGAATTTTGTATTCTTTTCGGTGGCTTTTGAGAATGCCTCCATGCCGGTAGATCGGGAGGAGTTATTTTTGGCAGCCCTCGGCTGGTTGACGGGAAAATAAAGATGAGTTTAACTTGACTTGTCCTTCTGCCTGTGATAAATTTACAATGAGATTGAAAAGGAACTCAGTTTGATGTTATTCCCCACGACAAAATTTCTCATTTTGGGGGGTGATCTTATGAGTTTACTGAAATGCTTGGCGACCCTCCTTCTAGTTTTGGCTTTAACCGGAAGTGCTTTGGGAGTTGCCATAACATACCAGTTTCAAACCGATCCACCGGAGCCCCAACCCGTCGGATTGACCTACGACGGCAACTATCTTTGGGTTATGGGTCTAGTGAGCGGGGAACTCTATAAATACAGCACGGATGGCACTCTCATTGCCACCTATTTGCCGATTCCCACGCTTACCTGGGTAACCGGGCTGGCTTATATCTCCGACGAGTACAGTATTTATGCCCTGAGGAATGACTATCCTGACCTTTCTGTCTATTCAATTTTTCTGTTTAATTTTCACACCGAAAATCTCTTCTCCGTCTCCATCTCATACCCCAATGGTTTGGCTTATGATGGTGATGATGGGCTGTGGATAGGTTCATCTAACTACGACCGATATGTTTATGGATTGGATATGAACGGCGTGGAGTGGACCAGTTTTCCCACTTTGGCGAAGTACCCCTATGGGGTAATGACCGACGGGACCTATGTCTATGTCCTGGGTTACGAGGACGGGAAAATTTGGAAGTATGACATGGACGGCAACACAATTTACGAAGACCCTTTTCCCCTGGACCCGCTTTTTGAGGTCGGTGAAGAGCACAATTACTGTGGTAATCTTGTATGGGCTGGGGACGGCGTCTTCTATCAGTCTTGTCTGGATACCTTTACCATATACGAAATTAACCTGAATGTAGAAGTAGCCGTTCAACCAAACAGCATCGGTTACATCAAAGCCTTGATGCGTTGATGGTGGTCAGGCTTTTTCAGGAAGAACGACTATATGGCTGAGAATATTCTCCTTCCTCGGATGAACATAGCGGACATCTCGTTTTTACTTGCTCTGCAAAACGAAGGACAGAGGGAGATAGTAGAAGGTTATTTAGACCATTCCGAAGCTCTGAGCGGTAATATATACAAAATCGCTTTCTTTGAGCACAAAAAATATTTTAACCGACCCCCGGGTTACGAACCCACTTACGAAAGCCCATATTATTATCGTGGGGATGTTTTGGTTCATTATCTGTGGAGCCAGACATTCTTTGGGTTTATTGATCTTCTGGTAAAGAGGGGGCGGTTCTTTTTTTCTAGCAATAAGGAGCTTTTTGCAGAACCTTTTCTGCGCTTCTGCTCCGCTTGGGCTCTCTTTGGTGATGCCGGATTAATGTTCCATTCAGCTGGATTGTCTCTTGCCGGATGCGGACTTCTCTTCCCTGCCCGACCGGAGGGGGGAAAGAGTACCATATGCAGTTTAGCTTCGGGGTTGGCGGAAGTATTGTGCGATGAGATGAACGTAGCCCGGCGCAGAGCCGACGGTTGGTATCTGTGGGGAACCCCCTTCTGGGGAGATGCGGATTCGGGAAGTAGGATTAGTCAGGGATTTCCCTTAAAGGCTATACTCTTCCCCCACAAAGACGAAAAATTTTGGTTGAAGAGGTGCGACGGCTCCAGCGCAGTTATCGGAATTCTTGCTAACATCCTTATGTTTGGACGCTCTGCGCAGGTTGGAAGGGAAGCTTTTGAGCTCGCCTGGGATATGGCGTTGAATGTCCCCACTTTTGACTTCGGGTTTGTTCAGAGTAAAGATTTGGTATCCTATCTGAGAGAGAATCTTGTCGGTAAAATTTGCACAGAATCCCAATAGTGCTTTTCGCATCATAGACGGTGAAGCGGTCATACTCGTCCCTGAAAGGCAGACGCTCCATCGCTTGGCTGATGTTGGACTGCGAGTGTGGGAGCTAGCCTGTGAGGGCAAGGCAGAGGAGCAGATAAGTAAGCGGATTGCCGAGGAGTATGAGGTAGAAGCGGATAAGGCGGAGCGGGAGGCAAAGGAATTTTTAGAACTTTTGGTGAAAAATGGCATTATCATCCCCCAGAGTGAGTGAGAGTAAGACCGCCGTTGAGGAGAAGCCCGCCGATATCTATAGCTGGCTGTTAGCCACCTCCTGGCAAAAGCTTATCCCCCTCTATACTTTGATTGAGCTTACCGGGGAGTGTAACCTCAACTGTCGGCACTGTTACCTGACCGCCGAGGAGAAGACTAATAAGGGTTTGTCAACAGCCCAGTGGTTTGAGCTACTGGAGCAGTTGTATCACAGCGGAGCTTTTTTCCTCAGTCTGAGTGGGGGAGAGATATTCCTGCGCCAGGACCTGTTCTCCATCATAGAAAAGGCAAGAGAACTCAACTTCTCCACACGTTTATTTACCAACGGAACTCTCATCACCAGGGATGTCGCCAGGCGGGTAGCCGAGACGTCTCCTGAGGCGGTGGAGGTGAGCCTTTACGGCGCTCTCCCCGAAACTCACGATTGGTTGACCGGCGTTCCCGGTTCCTTCAAAAAGACTATTGGGGCGATTGAAGCGCTGGTGGAGTTGGGAGTTATGGTGGTAATCAAGAATGTGTGGATGAACATTAATTGGACTGAAGCCGAAAGGTGGCTTTCCCTGGTCAGAAGGTTGGGAGCCCTTCCCCGTTGGTGCGTCAATGTGGTTCCGCAAAATGACGGGGGTTTAAGCCCCACGGAGTTTCGCATGGGAGACGAGGAGCTTGCCGAACTCCATCGCTGGGAGCTTTCCGTGGAAAGAGATTATGATGGAGCGGAAGGCGCCGATTCCAATCCCTTTTGCGGGGCGGACAGCGATGGGGTTACCTCCCGCAGTAAGGAGAGGGTTTTAGGTTGCGGAGCGGCGGCAAATAATTGTATAATTGACATCAACGGTGAGGTGCTTCCCTGTGCACAGATTCGCATCTCCGCCGGAAATGTTACCAAGGAGCCTTTTGGACGTATTTGGCGAGATTCCCGTTTTCTCAATCAACTCAGGGCAATTCGGGAACTGCCGGTATCGGGATGTGTGGGATGTCCCTATCTGGAGCAATGTGTGAGGTGTCCCGGACTGGCTTGGCTTGAGGACGGTGGTTTGGCTCTGCGGTCATCGTGGGCATGTAGAGTAGCCAGGATTTATTCGGAGGTGGAAGATGAATAAAAAGAAGAAATATAGCAAACCGACATTGGAATCCCAGAAGGTCTTTACCGCCACGTTGGGCTGTACCTGGACAAAGTCCTGGCCCACCTGTATGTTACAGGAAAAACATCCTGGATTGCCTCCGATTCCTCGCACCTGATGGTCAATCGCCCTTGGCATCATGTCAATGTCGGTCTCAGCAGGAGTTGTAGCCCTTTCATCTGGAGGCGAAGATGTGCTTGGAGGCAAACTGGGCGGTGCTTAACGGATAGATTACAGTTTTTGTGTATCCAGCGGATGGGGGCTTCACCTATCCGCTTTTTTCTCGTTTTCGTATCATCAAAATGCCCCACACATTTTTAATAACACCACCACTTGACTTATGGGGCGTAGGGGTGTAAATTAATATATAAGTGAAAAGAGATTTACTAGAAAGGAGGTTTTGTGGTGCGTTACTTAACTGCGGGAATATGGTTTTTAGTAGTTTCAGCCCTGGCGATGGGGTTAACCTTCTCCGGGAGTTGGGAGATAACCTCTGTTGATACATCGCTGGAACAATATAGTGGGCAAACCTCCATAGTGATTGACTCATCTGATTATCCCCACATATCGTATTATGATGATTGGTATACCGCCGATCTAAAATATGCGTTCTGGGATGTTTCCGGGTGGGAGATAAGCACTGTTGATACGGAGGAGTATGTAGGTTCTTTCAGCTCCATAACAATTGATTTTTTCAACAAGCCCCACATATCGTATTACGATAATAGCAACGGTGACCTCAAATATGCGCATTGGGATGGTTCTATCTGGCTGAAGGTGACCGTTGACGCTGAAGGATACACGGGCTCTCATACCGCAATTGCCCTTGACTCATCCAATAATCCCCACATATCTTATTACAACTGGAGCAACGGGGACCTCAAATATGCGTTTTGGGATGACTATAGTTGGCAGATAACGACTGTAGATACTGCGGGGGATGTAGGTATGACCCCATCCATTGTGCTTGACGCATATAGCCGCCCTCACATATCGTATTACGATAACAGCGGGGGTGACCTTAAGTATGCCTATTATGGGGGCTCTACATGGCAGATCTCCTCAGTTGATACTTCGGGAGACGTAGGTTGGAATACCTCCATTGCAATTGACTCGGATGATTGTCCCCACATATCGTATTACGATGTTACCGATGGGAACCTCAAATATGCCTGTTACGATGGTTCCAACTGGCAGATAATCTCCGTTGACACTTCTGGAAATGTGGGTGAATGTAGTTCCATTGCGATTGACTCAGATGATTATCCTCACATATCGTATCTGCACCTGGACGACTTAGACCTTAAATATGCCTGGTGGTCGGGAAGCAAATGGAAATTCGTGACCGTGGACAGTGAAGGGTGGGTGGGCTTTGATACCTCCATAGCCCTGGATAGCCAGGACAATCCCCACATCTCGTATTATGACTCCACCAACAACGACCTCAAGTATGCCCGGTATATTCCTTCTGTAGAGGTGGAACTTGCCTCCTTCACAGCTCAGGGGGAGGGGGATTCTATCTCCTTGTGCTGGATAGTCCATGCTACCGAGGGCGAGGACATCCTGGGCTTCAATCTCTATCGCCGGGAGGTGGGGTTGGAGGATGGTGTTGGTGGGGGTGACATAAGGACGGATGACCATCCGTCCTTACAGGATGTGAACACTACCTGGACCAAGGTAAACCCCAACCTTATCACCGGACAGAACCCCTATAAATATACCGACTCCGGAGTGGAGGGGGGGCGCAGATACGAATATCGCCTGGAGGCGGTGTTTGCCGACGATACCCCGACCACACTGGGCACCTGTCAGGTGACCGCCGGAATCACACCCCGATGGTTCTCCATCCTTGCCGTCTATCCCAATCCCGCCTGCGAGCGGCTGACCTGTCTTCTCTTTGTGCCCGATGCCGGTGCGGTGGAGCTATGCCTTTATGACCTCTCCGGTCGCCTGGTGGCGGAGAAGCGCCTGGTCGCCGATGAGGCGGGGGAGATGGAAGCCGAACTGTGTGTCGCCGGACTTGCGTCGGGGGTTTATACACTGCGAGCGTACGCTTTCGGTGCAAGCGCTGAAGGTTGTGCGGTTATAGTCAGGTAAAACGCAGTTCTTTTCGTCTTGCGGATGGGTTGAACCCCAAACCACAGGTTAAGGGTTGCTCATCCCAAAATTTTTTACTTTCATGTCGCTAAGTTCCCTTGAGGCGACCGAGCAATCGGACAATTCTAATTTTTTCAAATTGCTCACCGTGGTGTGAGGAGAGTTGGGGGAATATTTGATGGGAACAGTTGTATAAGGGCATAAATTAAAAGAGTTTTGTTTGAGTAAATGGAACGGGTATGATATATTTTTTTAGCTATTTTTTTCTTACGGCGATTTTGAGTTGATGGAGGAAATCTGAGAGTTCGGGGATACATCAAGTGGCTGGTTGCGATAGGAATAGTCCTGGCTCTCTTGCTTCTGGACTATTTCCAGAGGGGAGAGCTGGAAAAGCTGTCCCGGCAAAACCTCACCCTTGCCAGTGAGAAGATAACCCTTTCTGTGGAGCACTCCCTGGCCGAGCCAGCGAGTATCGTGCGCCGCTTGCTGGGGATTGTGGAGACCTTCGGGATGGTTGGACAGAAGGAGTATGAATCCCCGGGCATGAGCGTCGCAGAGGATTATTCCTTCGTCGTCCAATCGGGGATAATCACCCAGGACAATCAAGTGTTGGCGGAATATCCCCACCATCCATCCTCGCTTAACGGTGAGACCGTCGCCAAAATACTCCATTCCGGTGGAAAGACCTTCGTCAGCGGTGAGGGGAAGGTGCCGGTATATGTGAGCGACCTTACCGAGACCGCCGACGGCAAAATCCTCCTTTACAGCGCCCGGATGGGAGAAGAGAAGGAAGTCGGCTATCTCTATCTGGCTGTCTCCGTAGCCGACCTGATTCCCCACCCACCGGCTTTGCGCGAGGATGAGGGCTATTGGATGGCAATATACGATTCCAGCAAACAAGAGGTCCTCTCCCACAGAATGGACCAAACCCAGGATTTGAGCATCTCCGCCGAACTTTTTAGCGGGGGGGAGAATCCCTGGACTCTCAAGGTGGGCTATGTCTCCGGCAGTAACAAAGGTTGGGTTGTGGGTCGTTTCGTCAACTTTACCTTCGGCATCCTGGTGGCTATCATCATCTGGGTTTTGATATTCTTGCTGGACCGCCGGGCAAGGACCCTCGCCTCTGCAGTGAGGAAACGCACCCAGTCCCTGGAGAATGTCAACAAGGAGATGGAGGAGTTCGTCTATGTGGTTTCCCACGACTTGAAGGCGCCGCTTATCACCATCCAGGGGATGATAGACATATTTATGGACTCCCCTCAGGGGAAAAGGCTCTCCAAGCGCAGTCGGGAGTTTATGGAGACCATCAAATCAGCCTCGGAGCGGATGGGGGACCTGATAGGCGACCTGCTTCAGCTTTCCCGGGTGGGCAGGTTTGATGTGGAGACAGAGCAGGGCAACATCGCCGAGGTGGTGGAAGTGGTCTTCTCCGAGGTACGCACCCTGGGTGTGAAATACCGCTTCAATTTCTCCATGGAGGGCAGTTTCCCCACCCTGCGAGTAAACCACCGGCGCATCTATCAGATATTCGCCAACCTGGTCAATAATTCGGTCAAGTTCATGGGCAAGGACAACACCGAGCCCTATGTGCTGGTCACCTGTGAGGATAAAGGCGGGTTCTACGAATTTCAGGTCAAGGACAACGGTCCGGGAATAGACCCCCGTTATCATAAGAGAATCTTCGGCGTCTTCAAGCGCCTGCACGGCCGGCAGGTTGAAGGCACCGGCATCGGTCTGGCTTTCGTTAAAAAGATTGTGGAAACGCAGGGGGGTATCATCTGGGTGGATTCGGATGTCGGCAGGGGCGCTAAGTTTATCTTCACCCTGCCCAAAGAGGATTAAGGAGGATAGTTTATCATGCTCAATATTTTGCTTATTGAGGACGAGCCGGAGCACCGAACTATCACCCGACTGGTTCTGGAGGGGCGCATAGGTCCTTTTCACCTAATGGAGGTGGAGGACGGTCTGGAGGGGATGAAGTATATGCAAGGTCGGGGAAAATACCGCAACCGCAGTAAGTATCCCCTTCCGGATATTATCCTGCTGGACATCCGTATGCCCAAGGTGGACGGCTTTGAGTTCATGGAGGAGATAAGTGGGGACGGCTTAATGGAGCAGATTCCGGTGATTATCATCTCCACCTCAACCCAGGAACAGGAGATATCAAGAGCCTTCTCTCTGGGGGCTTACGCCTACATCACCAAGCCCACAAACTTTGATAAACTGGTGGAGAAGATAATATCCGCCAGGGATGCGAAGGGATGATGTTCGTCGGCATATTTTGAGTAAAACAGTTGGGATTAAGCTGTTATGCTCTCCTTCCGGGGTTGTCGTTAGCATCATCGCCTTTAACCTATGAAGGTTCAAATAAGGGAATCCCCGTCCTGAAAAGGGCGGGGATGGTTGTATTCGGAATGACCCCAAGGGGACTCGAACCCCTGCTGCCGCCGTGAAAGGGCGGAGTCCTTACCACTAGACGATGGGGCCTTATTAATTTAGCATTTTAAGCCAACTTTGGCGCCGAATCAAGGGGAAAATCGTCACTGGGTGTAGCGATTGACAATCGCCAGCGCCTGGGGGTCGGCGAATCCCCCCATGGTCATCAGAGTATCCCCGGTGGTGCCTATGTGAACCAGTTGGTTGTTTGTGGGGTCGGTGACCCAACAGGTTAAGCCGTTATAAACAGCGCCGATACAGCTGATGGTGCCGAAGTCGGATACGGTGTATTCAATTGAAGCATCTGTGCGCACCAGGTGGAGGTTGCCGTCCTCTTCGGCGAGCCAAATATACTGCGAGGGCTCATCATATGACATCATAACCGGTCTTTCGCAGACGGGATTGTTCAAATCAAATTCAAGCACTTCCCCGTTTAACTGATACAGGAAGAGGTTGCCTGTCTCATACTCTACCACCCAGCAGGAGCCGGTATCCGTCTCCACCACCGGACTTATGGGGGTGGTCACCTCAAAGGAGACCAGCTCGTCTCCGCCGGAGGTGATGCAGGTAAGGGTTCCACTGTAGTCGGCAATCCACACATACCCCCGAGCCTTATCCACATCCAGGTGGCGCACCTCGGTGAAGCCATCGTAACGTGCAATGATGTCCCCCTCGCTTGACAGGTGCACTACCCTCCCGCCCAGACCGTCAGCCACCCACACGGTGTCGTCGTAATAACTATATACCACCCAGCGGGGGTCGGTGAAGCCGGCGATTATCTTCTCAATCTCTCCGTCCCTGCTTAAGCGATAGAGCTTCTTCTGCCCGGCGTCCAATATCCACAGTTGGCTGTCCTCAAAATCCACGCTCATACTGACAATGTCCTCAAAGCCCCCCATGTTGATGACATACTCGCCGGATTCGGGGTCTATCTTGACCAGGCGGTCGGTGCCGGAACTGAAGACCCAGACGAAGTCGCTGTCATCGGGCTGAAACTGCCAATCAACCGGGCAGGATATTATTATAGTGACCGTTGCTAGAAGCATGAGGGTGGTTAAGAGCCTTTTTACCGTTTTCATCTTCATCGTTTCCCGGGGGCTAGGGTTTTTGGCATTTTAGCAGACTGTGGATGCGAACATCAACCACCCAGAGTATGTCTCCGTCAATAGCCAGACCGGTGGGGTTATGCCATGGGGCTAGATGGTATTCAAATATGCTCATTTCGCTGTTAAGAAGGTAGATGAGCCCCTGAAAGTAGTCGCAAGCCCAGAGGGTGTCCCCGTCAAAGGTGAGACCGAAGTAAAAGTCATAGTTGTAAGTGCCGGGGTAGGTTTCGGCGACGGAGAGGTCGTTTTCGTGCAGATAGATACAACCAGCGACCCTATCCGCACTCCACAACCGCCCCTGGGGGTCAAATGCCAGTCCGGAGATGTCCTCAGCGGGTGCAAGGTAGGTTTCGGCGACGGAGAAGTCGGGGTTTAGCTTGTAGATGCTGTCGCTGTCCTCGTCGGAGACCCAGAAGTTAGCCCCATCATAGGCGATAGCGGTGGGCTTCACCCCGGGGGCGTCATATATGGAGATGGTGCTGCCGTCGTCCGCCGAGACCAGGTAGATGTAACCGGGATAATCCCTATCCACCAGCCAGATTCCCTGGGAGGTTACCACCAGACTGCAGGGGGAGGTAGCCTCCAGGGGATAGTGGTTGAGGACGGTCAGGTCGGATTGATAGGGGTCCTCTTTCTCGGTCTCATTGCCGCAATTGGCAAGCAGGACGCTCAGGAGAAGGAGTATCAGTAAGGCTGTGTTTTTACTCTTGGTCATGGGTGGATTGAAAGGGATCTTTGGGATTGGCGCACACTCCCAAATTGATTAGCAAATAAGGGGACCTGTTAGCAGGTTATCTATTATGAGCGGTGGCTTTTTGCTCAGTTTCTTCCGGGGTGGTATCCTCGGTCTCCTCACTGAGGGGGATTATGATTGTCTCTTGCTCCTCCTGCTGGTGCTTCTTCTTATAGTGGTCAAGTATACCCTGGTATATGGCAAATCCGGCGAAGCCTGCGGCGACAATAAATACTATCGTCGGGACCCCACCAGCATCCCCCGAACTACTCCCGCCAGGGTCTCCTGGGTCTCGGGCTAGAGCTTCACCCAGCCCGGTCCATAGAAGGACGGCGCAACAGGTAAAGAGGGCAATAGTTACCAGACCAGCAAGCCTGAACCAGTAAGCTCCAGTAAACATTGATAAGCCTCCCCGAAAACGCATTGGCAAGAGGATGGTATTGAAGGACTGCTACCAAAAGGACGATGCGTCTATTCAGATGAGCTTATACACATTATATTTCCTTTTGCAGGCAAAGTCAAGGGAATTTATAGCAAATGGAAACTGTTGAAAACAAACCCGTTCTGTGTTAATTTCTGATTGTAAAATCCTTCAGCCATTTCCGGCTGAGTAGGAGGCGGAAGGTATTCCATGTCCTATCTTTCCACTGTTCTCCTCATCCCCACAGTCTGCGCGACGGTATGTTATTTCCTCTGCTTCCGCACGCCCCGTCTGGCTGGATATCTTTCTCTAGCAGGTTCGGTGTCCGCTCTGGTGATTCTGGGATTTCTTTATCATCAATTTCATACCTCCGTAGTGTTCCCGGTCTCCTTTGGTAGCGGCTTTTTTGCCCTGAACTTTGAGGTCAATCACATTGTCCTGGTCCTGGCTTTCCTTTCCGCACTCACTGCACTCATCAGTTCCCTAATCTCCCCCAGAGGTGTGGGCAGTTATCATTATGTGCTCATCCAGCTGTCCCTGGCGGCGGTATTCGCCTTTCTCTTCAGCACCTCCCTGGTCTATTTCCTCCTGTTCCTGGAGCTTGCCAGCTTCCTCGCCTGGCGTTTGGGTGATACCACCCCGCTGGTCAAGGTGATGGTGCTAAATGACCGTTCTCTTCTGGTTCGTCAGGTGGGTATCCTGCTCTTGCTCATCGGATTGGTGCTGGCGGCTAAGACCTTCGGTTACGATGTGGCATATCTGGGGGCGAATGCTACCGGCTCGGCTCGCTTTCTAATGTTGCTGGGCATTTTGGCTTTGTGTGGGCAGGTGCCCTTCCAGACCTGGTTTCACGATGTGGGCATAGCAATGCCTTCCGCAGGAGCGCTTATCAACACGGTTCTCACCGCCAACCTGGGGTTCTACTCCTATGTAATTATCTTCGGGGGTGAGCCGATTACCGGCTTTTCCATCGCCTTTGCCTCCTATCTTGCTCTGGCTACAGCGATAATCTGCGGCGGAGCGGCGGTCTTTGAGAATGATATGGGGAGGATGTTGGGTTATTCCACCGCCAGCGTGGTGGCTTTAGCCCTGCTTTCCGTCTTTCGTGGCGGGGATTTCGGTCTTGCTATGGGCTTACTGCTCATCGTGGTCAACTCCCTTATCAAGATGGGCTTCTTTGCCTTTATGGCTATAAACGACTCTCTGGGGTTGAAACGAGACTTCCGCTTTATGGGCGGATACGGCAAGTCCTTCCCCTGGGTGGTGGTCGGGGCGATTCTCTTGAGCTTAGCCCTGACCCCATTCTCCCCCTTGATAGGCTTTTTCGCCTATTCGTTGTTTGCGGTTAATTTAGCCTGGGTCGGCTCCACCTGGATGGTGGTGCTGATAATGGGCGTTCTGGTGCTATACTGTGCCAATTCGTTGAGGATTGTCTATTTCATATCCTTTGGTGCCCGGAGTGAGAGTCAGGTGGAGGGGAGGATGGTTGCCTCTCGGGTGCTTGCCTTCTCTCTCTGTGTGCTGTTTCTGCTCTTGTTTTCTCTGGGCGCCGTACTCTATCCCCGTTTGATATATTCAATTGTGGGCTGATGCAGGATGTATGTAGCTATCTTCTCCATCGCACTGGCGGTTCCCTTTCTTGCCGGTCTGCTCGTCCTCCTGACCGGTTCTACCGGTAAATCTGTCGGTCGCTGGATTTTAGGCTTAGCCGGTCTTTCTGTCGCAGGGCTCTGGGGGGTCTGCGCCCTCCTCTATCCCCGGGGAAAACTCCTTCTCATCAAGGGTGGAATGATGGGTTTGGGGTTTTCGTTCCATTCGGGAATTCTGGAATACTGCCTGCTGATTCTCCTCTCCCTGGTTTCCGCCGTCTCCTTGTTTTATTCCAAAAAGGAGGATGAGGACAGAACCGCCTTCTTATCCCTTGTGGCGTTCTGCTGGTGCTCCGTTCAGCTCTTTTTGGTCAGCTCGTTTATATTCCAGGGGACGTTCTTCCTCTTCATCTGGGGCTTACTGGTGGTGATGAGGACAGCCTGGGTCGGTGGGGATTTGGGAAAGGAGGAGGGCAAGAGGAGCGCTTATTATTTTGCCGGGGTGATAATATTTTTGCTTTTTGCCTGGATTACTGCCTCAAAAATTGTAAGTGGCTTTGGGAATGTCTACATTTCGCCGTCTCTCACCGAAGCCTCCAGCACCGGTCTGGTCTTTGCCGCCCTGGCAACACTGACTATCTGGGGAGGAGCGCCGTTTTCCACATATAACTATACACTGCGCCAGAGGGTTGGGTCGGAGGAGAGGTTCCTCTTCTTCGCTCAGACTGCGGTTTTAGGGGGCTATCTACTAGTAAAGGTGGGGACCGCTTTCATTGCTGGGGGGAGTTTTCTGCCCTTTCTCATCCTGGGCTCAATAGCCGTCCTCGGCGGGGGGTTTGCCGCCCTCAAAGAATCTGACCCCCAGCATTATCTCGTGCAGGCACGTTCGGCATTGGGTGGAATACTGCTCATCTTTTTGGGGGCGGGCGTTACTCAGGGGACAACAGCCGCATTTATCGGGGTTATGCTATCGGTTGTGCTCTTCTTTTCCCTGGATGTGCTCTGGCGCAATCGTGAGGTAAGCCCCGGTGTGGTCAGGGTGGCTACCTGGGCTTTGGCGGTTTTCGTCTGTGGTCTTCCCCCCTTCGCTGGTTATTTCATGTTCTACTTTGGCTACACCGCCCTACTTACCCTCCCCTTGTGGCAGAAGATATTATTCATCCCTATAGCCGTCCTCGGTCAGGGGCTTTTGCTCTCCGCCCTACTGCGGGTGGCGCCTGCAAAAAGCGTTGTTGAATCACCTGGTGAGGTTTCTGATGGGGTGGGAAGGTGGAAAATCGCCCCCGCCATCGTGGGCGTGGTTTTAATCGCCCTCGGTCCTCTTTGGTATCATCTCTCCACAAGGGCAAAGGCGATTATGTTAAATGAGTTTGTGCCCTTCTTTGGGGGGTGGGGTCTTGAATGGAGAATTAAGGTGCTCCTTTTGCTTCTCTTGGGCGTGGGGGTGTGGATAGTGTTGACCGGAATGACCCGTGATGCTCCGGGCAAGCTGGGTGGGGGAGATAGCCCCATCTTCCACTGGAAGCCCATTGCTTTATTTTACTCCTTCTCCGCTGGAGGATGGCTTGATGCTTACCGCTATATCTCCTCAGCCATCTGGTTCATATCCTTCGCCCTTCTCCGTGCTGAGAGAGCTATTGACCACATGCCCCGCTCTATCGCCTGGGCGCTGACCTTGCCGGCGCGCCTGCTCTACGACCGTATATTTGAGGATAAGGGTAAAGGGAGAGGGTAGCGACACCTGATGCCGACGGATAAAATTGAGGAGTGGTTATGTCCTGGATATACATCTTCGCCATAGTAATACCGGCGGTCAAGGCGGTTCTGTTGTTTGCCATATGGAGAAGCCCCCGTTGGTTGTATCTGGTCTTTGCTCTTTCGTTTGCATTCTGTTTCCTTTTCTTCCTCGCCTTGACCCTGGGCACTTACTTCAACCTGGGTTTCCTCTCCCATATGTCCAGTACGGTAGAGCCCCAACCACTCTTCTTTATCGCCGCCTTCAATATTTTCTCCGCCTCCGTATTTGCTTACCTGGCATTCTTGAGGGAGGGGCTGTTTCATATCTCCGCAGTCAAACTATATATCCCTCTGCAGGTGCTCTTCTCCTGGGCACTTCTTTTCCCCAACTGGCCCAATCTTCCCCTGGCATTGATTGTCTCCTCCCTGGTCCTGTTCTTCGCTCTCTTATGGTGGGGGCATTTAGTGGGGCACAGATTCTGGGTCTATTTCCTGACCAGCGGTGCGGTAGTGGGTCTTCTTGTCTGGTTAATTCTGGAGATGTTCATTCCCCAAGGTGTCGGCTATGCTGGCGCAGGGAAGCTGTATCTGCTTTCGGTGGTCTTCGCCCATATCGGTCTGGGTTTTCTTGCCGGTCAGGCGGTCATCACCCTATCCATACGCAAAGGGCATACTAAAAACGGCTTCCTGGCTCCGCTGGGTATCCTGACCGCTTTTTCGGTGCCGTTTATCTTCTGGACGATTTGGGGGGTGCACCATCCACCTTTACGCATACCCTTGATGGTGGTTGGGCTGTTCCTTCTGGGCGTGGGAGCTTTGCTCTCCGGCAGCCGCCGCAACCAGCACTCCACTCCCATCTTCACTCTGCTATGCAACTTTGGCTTAGCCTCCCTGGGGCTTGCCGCGGGAGGAGTTGAGGGCTATCTGGGGGCGATTCTGGTGATGATGGGGATGCTTCTAACCAAACTTCCTCAAGTGATAGCCGTCTTCTATGGGGTGGATGCTGCTGGGGAGAAATTCAACTACGACCTGGAGGGTTTGGGAGAGGCTATGCCCCGTATGCAGAAGGTGCTGCGCTTCGCCGATGCCGCAGAGGCCGGGCTTCCGCCGTTCCCCGGCTTCTTTGGACGGCTTCTTATTGTTATCGCCTGCGTTAAAGCCTTTCACTTCTCCGTGGCTTTGGTAGCCGCGGTGTTGGCTCTGGCTATCTTCGGACTGCTCTTAAATATGGAGATGCGCAGCTATAGGGGGAAGCCCACACTGGATGTCTCCTCCATAAGCGACATCGGAAGATTGCAGGTCATTCTTTTAGGCAGTACAATCATAGCTCTTTTCATCTTCGGTCTGCTCTCCCCCTGGCTTATTGATGGACTGGGCAGTGTGGTCGTCCCTCGCTTTGCTGGAATGTAGGGATGGAGGGAATTTTTCAATCATTCGGGTAGTTAATTAAAATGGATATTTGAAAGGTTTCAGGGGATTGGTTATGGGTGGAAATGAGGAACTGATACTGAAAATTCTC
>Ga0114919_10000538_pt1 | contig 29515 bp, 35 predicted proteins | sample BlataG_FD_88682 | JGI IMG/M metagenome (GOLD analysis project Ga0114919, IMG submission 88682) | Deep subsurface microbial communities from Black Sea to uncover new lineages of life (NeLLi) - Black_00105 metaG | ecosystem: Environmental > Aquatic > Marine > Oceanic > Sediment | place: Atlantic... | reverse complement strand
CACCTAACCCTGCCATAGTGATGGCAGGGCTAAACGTAATTGAGACAACGGTGGGCAGATGCATATTCAACGATATACTTCCGACCGGGGTCGGGATACCGTTTTACAATATGACGATGGCTCAGAAGAAGTTGAGCCGGGTAATCAGTGACTGTTTCGAATTCGCAGGTTCAGCCGAAACGGTGGACCTGCTTGATAGAATAAAGGATTTGGGCTTCAAGTACGCTACGCTTGGCGGTTTGAGTTTTGGCATTACGGACCTGAAAATACCGGCAAGGAAACCAGAGATTATCGAGGAGACAGAAAAGAAGGTCAGTAAAATCCACAAGAACTACACTGATGGCGTCTTGACCGAGGGTGAAAGGTATAACCAGGTTGTTGATGCCTGGACGAATGCCCGCGTGGCGGTTACCAACGAAATGATGCGTGGCCTTAAGGAAGATACCAAGGAGGATGGCTCGCCGTATCTGAACCCGATATACCTTATGACTGATTCCGGTGCGAGAGGCAGCGTGGACCAGATTCAGCAGCTTGCAGGGATGCGGGCGTTAATGGCTAAGCCCAGCGGCGAGATTATCGAAACACCAATTAAATCAAACTTCCGTGAAGGCTTGAGCGTCCTTGAGTACTTTAGCTCTACGCACGGGGCGCGTAAGGGACTCGCTGATACTGCCTTAAAGACAGCCAATTCCGGATATCTTACCCGCAAGCTCATCGATGTGGCGCAAAATCTAATTATCACCGTCCGCGACTGCAGAACCTTGCAGGGTATTACCAAAAGCACGGTCAGCAGAGGTGAGCAGATAGATGTGCCGCTTTCACAACTTATTATCGGCAGAACCGCCAGAGATAATATTCGTAACCCAATTACCGACGAAATGGTTATTCGTGAGAACGAAGTTATTACCGCGGGGGCGGCGGCAAAGATCGAAGCTCTGGGCCTTGATGCCATCAGAGTCAGAAGCCCGCTCACTTGTGACAGTACATTTGGTATTTGTGCGAAGTGTTATGGCTGGGATATGAGTACGGGTAAGTTAGTGGAAGAAGGTTCGGCAGTTGGCATTATCGCTGCACAGTCAATCGGTGAGCCCGGCACCCAGTTGACACTGCGTACGTTCCATACCGGCGGCATCGCTTCCAGAGCCATTCTTGAGAGTGATCAGTGGTCTGTCTCTAAAGGAAAAGTTGAGTACCGGAATTTGAATGTTGTTGATGACCCAACGGAGTCCGCTGAGTCTTTTACTTGGGAAGGGGACAAAAACCGTAAGGATATTATCCCGCAAGCTGAAGAACGTAAAAAGTACAGACCTGTAAAATCAAAGGGTATTGTACTGACACGGAGTGGTGAGCTTGCAATCTTAGACCCAAAGGGGCGTGAGCTTGGAAAGTACAAGGTCCCCTATGGTGCGAGTATGCAGGTGGAGCCTGGACAAGAGCTAAAGAAGGATAAGCAAAGATTATTCTCTTGGGACCCCCACCGTACACCAATTTTAGCGGAAAAACCTGGTCAAATTGCGTTTGTAGATATCGTGGAAGGCGAAACAATCGAAATTGAAGAAGAGCGAAAAGGCCGGCCTGGCAGGCCCGTCGTAATCGAGCATAAAGGCGATAAGCATCCGCAAATTATCATAGAAGATTCAGAAGGAAAAATACTCGACGTTCACTATCTGCCTGCACGAGCCAGAATCGAGGTTACTGAAGGCCAGAACGTCCAGGCAGGTCAGCTGCTGGCACGTCAGCCAAGGGCCACCGGCGGGACACAGGACATCACCGGCGGCCTGCCCAGAGTTACCGAAGTATTTGAAGCGCGCAAGCCTAAAGACCCTGCCGCAATGGCTGAAATCTCGGGACGCGTCGAGCTGCGAAGTGACAAACGCAAAGGCAAAATGACGATTATAGTTCGCGCCGAATCCGGGATGGAGAAAGAACACCACGTCCCGCGAGATAGGCACCTGAATGTTCACACCGGTGACGAAGTAGTCGCTGGAGACGCCTTGACAGACGGCCCATTGGTTCCGCACGATATTCTGCGAATCAGGGGCGAGGAAACATTGCAGAAATATTTGATTGCAGAGATTCAAAATGTCTACCGCTCACAAAATGTCAATATCAACGATAAACACATTGAAATTATCAGTGCTCAAATGATGCGAAAGGTTACAATCGAATCTGTTGGTGACAGCTCATTTTTGCCGGGCGAGGTCGTTGATAAATTCGTATTCCGACAGGGGAATGAAAGATTGGCCAATAGTGTCAAGATTAGCAACGTCGGAGATGCCACTGATTTAGAAGAAGGCCAGGTTATCAGCAAGAGAGAACTTGCCAATATCAACGAAAAGGTTGAAATGATTGGCGGTACGCTGGCGAAGGGCAGAAAGCCAAAAGCTGCAACTGCCAAGACATTGCTTCTGGGAATAACGAAGGCTTCGCTGTGGTCGGAGAGCTTTATCGCAGCGGCCAGCTTCCAGGAAACAACCAAGGTCTTGACTGAGGCCTCTTTAGCTGGTAAGATAGATAGACTCCACGGCTTGAAGGAAAATGTGATACTCGGCCATCTAATACCGGCCGGTACGGCTTTCAAACCACATTTGGAAATGAAGGTCAAGCACCTTGCAGAAGCCCCGCTGCCGAAGGAATTTGCAGAAGTCAAAGAAGCCGAAGATGCAGAAGCAAAAGCAGAAGCCGCCGTCAAGGAAGCTTTGGGAATCAGTTGAAAATCGAAAATTGAGATTGGAAGTGAATTATGCCTACTATAAACCAGTTGGTTAGACATCCAAGAGCAAAGTCGAAGGGTCGAAAGCGCATATCTGATATTAGCGGCTCGCCTCAGAAAAGAGGTGTGTGTCTTATTGTAAGGACTCAAACGCCCAAGAAGCCGAACTCTGCTTTACGAAAAGTCGCCCGTGTCCGGCTCACCAACGGCAAGGAAGTTACAGCTTACATACCAGGCATTGACCACAACCTCCAGGAGCACAGCACCGTTATAATTCGCGGGGGTCGCGTCAGGGACCTGCCGGGCGTTCGGTATCATATTGTCCGCGGCGTCCTTGACTGTGCCGGCGTCGCCGGGCGTAAGCAGGGTAGAAGTAAATATGGTGCAAAAAAACAAAAGTAGAAAGGATTAACCGCAGAGACCGCTGAGAACGCAGAGAAAAACAAGAATAAAAGGGGAAAAAATGGCACAAGCTGCGCAGAAATGAAATATTAAAAATCTCTGCGTGCTCTCCGTAAGGAGTCCCAGGGACTGCGAGCTCAGCGGTAAAAAAAAATCGAGGAAAAATAATGGCTAAAAAGTTTACCGCTTCAAGTCAACAATTAAAGCCTGACCCTACATACAATAACAAGCTGGTTTCGAAGTTTATTAACTGTTTGATGTGGGACGGTAAGAAAAGCGTTGCCCAGCGGGTTTTTTATGATGCTATGGATGTTGTATCCAAAAAGATGAAGGATGTTCAGCCGCTTGAAGTATTCGAGAAAGCGGTAAATAACGTAAAACCGTTAATCGAAGTTCGCAGCAAACGTGTTGGCGGAGCCAGTTATCAGGTGCCGATGCAGGTAAGTGCAAAACGCCAGCAATCACTGGCTTTTCGTTGGATACTGGAGTCGGCCAGGGGCAAGAAAGGAAAGCCTATGTGCCAGCATCTGGCCTCTGAATTGATAGATGCTTATAATGGGCACGGCGGGGCAATGACCACCCGCGAAAATATCCATAGAATGGCTGAGGCAAATAAGGCATTTGCCCACTTTGCCTGGTAATATTCGAGGGTTTTCAACTGCCACGGTACGTTTATAAAATAAACCGTGGCAGTTTTTTTATTCGTGAATCGAACCACGAATCACGAGATACGAACTACGAGATACGAGAGATGCCGAGCATGTTGGAAAAATTACGCAATATTGGAATTATAGCTCATATAGACGCCGGCAAGACAACCGTAACCGAGCGCATTCTTTTCTATACCGGCAAAACCTACAAAATGGGCGAGGTCCACGACGGCACCGCAGTTATGGACTTTATGGAAGAGGAGCAAAAAAGAGGTATTACTATTACTTCAGCCGCGACGAAATGTCCCTGGAAGAACTTTGAAATCAACCTTATCGATACGCCGGGGCACATTGACTTTACTGCTGAGGTTGAAAGGTCTCTCCGCGTTCTCGATGGCGCTGTAGCGGTATTTGACGGCAGCGAAGGCGTGCAGGCCCAGAGCGAGACCGTCTGGAGACAGGGACAAAAATACGATTTGCCCTGTCTTTGCTTTGTAAACAAGATGGACAAAGTCGGTGCCGATTTTGAAATGACCGTTGAAAGTATCCGTGATAAACTCCTTGCCGACCCGATTCTGTTGCAGATTCCTATCGGAGCCGAAGACTCTTTTGCCGGGATAATAGACCTGGTTAAAATGCAGGCGGTTTTCTATAAGGCCGAAAAGATGGGGGCAATTTTTGAAGAAACTGAAATTCCCGCCGAATTACGACAAATTGCGCAGCAGCAAAGAAACCGGATGATTGAGCTTGCAGCCGAATATGACGGCGAGCTGATGGACATCTATGTCCACGACAGGCCAATCGATATTGAAATGATTAACAGAGCAATTAGAAAAGGAACTTTAAGCAACAAGCTTCATCCGATATTTGTTGGGTCGGCCTTAAAATATATCGGCATCCAAAGGCTGCTCGACGGCGTCGTGGCGTATTTGCCTTCCCCATTGGACAAACCTGTTCTAATCGGGCACAAACCGACTGATAAAAATAAAAAAATATCCGTTAAATGCGACCAGAATGGCAGCCTCGTTGCACTTGCATTTAAGATTACCAGCGATGTGCACGGCGATTTGAACTTTCTAAGGATTTATCAAGGCACATTAAAGTCCGGCAGCAGAATCTTAAACACAAATCGCAACAAACGGGAAAATATTACCAGGATATTTGAGATGCACGCCCGTGACCGGAAAATTTTGGACTCCGCCAGTGCCGGCGATATTGTCGCAGTTGTAGGGCTGAAGCAAACTCTTACAGGCGATACGATTTGCGACTCCAAAAAGCCCGTCCGCCTGCCGAGTATTACGTTCCCCCAGTCAGTTATTACTATGTCGATAGAACCCAAAACCGCGGCAGAAAAGGCAAAATTGGCAGAGGCACTGGCTGTTTTGAGGCGTGAAGACCCGACCTTTGAATCTAAAGTAGATTCCGAAACAGGCCAGACAGTCATCAGCGGGATGGGTGAGCTGCATTTGGAAATACTCCAGCACAAACTGGTAAAGAGGTTAGGAGTTGATGTCAGGGTTGGCAAGCCAAGGGTCGCCTACAAGGAGGCTGTTACAAAATTGGCGCAGACCGAGGGTAAATTCATACGTCAAACAGGTGGTCATGGCCAATATGGCCACGTTGTTTTGATGGTTGAGCCGCTGTTGATGGAGGATGGTCACTGGAGCCGCGATATTGAATTTGAGAGCAAAGTGGCATCTGATGTCGTGCCGAGAGAGTATATCCCTGCTGTCGAAAGGGGCGCCAGGGACGCCTTGGGCAGTGGTGTGTTGGCCGGCTTCCCTGTTATGGGAGTCAAAATTACGCTAATTGGCGGCTCATTCCATTCGGTGGATTCTTCGGACCTGGCTTTCGAGCAGGCTGCCGCAATTGCGGTAGAAAAGGCTCTCAGAGAGGCAGCCCCGGTTTTGCTTGAGCCGGTAATGCGGCTTCAGGTAATAGTCCCGCAGGCCAATTTCGGGGCGGTCCAGGGCAATTTGCTTGGAAAAAGGGGCGTAATCACAGATTGTCGCCTTCACGGAAATATGCGGGTAATTGATGCTAAGGTGCCTCTGGTGGAAATGTTTGGGTATTCCAGCGAAATTAGAAGTGCCACAGCCGGCAGGGGAACTTTCACTATGGAGCCGTTGAGCTATGAGAAGGTCCCCGAGCAGATTGCCAGGCAAATTATTCTTTAACTCAAACCTGACCGATTTGAAGCCAAATATTGACGTAAGTACTGTTTTAATAAGTATATAGCAGAATTTGTCATTCCTGCGAAATCGAAGGTCCGGCTTTAGACGGAGCAGGAATCTAAATCTATTAGAACGCATTTCTGGTTCCTCTGAAGGCAAACTTCACCAGAACCGGTCGGTTTGAGCTTTAAAAATAGTGCTATTTTTTATATTTGAGCCAAGATTTTTGTCGACATTTTGTTGACAGCGATTGATTTACGTGATATTTTGCAGGTTTTTCAGCCGTAGCGAGCATTGTCAGGGACGACTTTGCGTGAACCAGTTGGGCTGTGGCATATCCGTAATTTCGTGGTCAGGGATGGTTTATTAAGTACTCTGTTAGACTTAGGGGTGCACCAGAGCCGGTAAATGGCTTTGGAAGGGCCGCAGGGTTCCTGTTTTGCCAGCGCCCTACTTTGCGATTTTTTGCAAAGTAGGAACCCGCAGAGTGGTCCGAACCCGAATTCTTAAGGAAGGCGAACTTTGTAATTGAATATTGACTATTGAAAAAGAAGTCGGGATTCGAAATCAATAGAAAATAGTCAATAGTCAATAAGAGGGCCTTTCCTGCCAAAATCAAACAAGATGGATTTAGCGGATAATGGAAAAACTATATGCTAAGAGTGGATTTTTTTATTTTGTTTTTGGTTTATGAGTTGATACACTTCAAAGTTTTAAGGTTTGCAGGGGTGAACTTGTCCCTGCGGAAGCAGGAAGTGTAGGGGAAAGTTATGGCTGCCGAAACCGAAAGAATAAGAATTAGAATGGAGGCCTACGACCACAGGGCTCTTGATGCATCTGCTAAGGAGATAGTGGAGCACGCTCGAAAGACCAATGCTCGTGTCAGTGGTCCGGTGCCGTTGCCTACGCGTATCGAAAGATATACCGTTTTGCGAAGTCCCCACATCGATAAAAAGTCACGTGAGCAGTTTGAGTTGAGGACTCATAAACGTCTGATTGACATTCACGAGGCCAACGCGCGAACGGTCGAAGTGTTGAATCGTTTGGTGGTGCCGGCCGGCGTCTTTGTAAAGATAAAAGCGTGACGCGGGCTTATCACCCGTGATTCGGGAAACGAGCGACGAGATAATGGCAATGTTATTGGGAAAAAAAGTTGGAATGACTCAGGTCTATGACGAATCGGGCAAGCTGCTGCCCGTTACGGTCATACAGGCCGGCCCTTGTGCCGTTATGCAGGTCAAAAGGATAGAGACGGACGGCTACAATGCCATTCAGTTGGGTTATGATGATGTAAAGCCCTCGCGCAGAAAGAATTCGCAAGTTGGGCATGCTCATAAAGCCGATACGGCACCGAAGAAATTCGTCAGAGAGATGCGATTGCCGGACGATGTCGAACCGGAGTACAAAATCGGAGATTCTATCACGGTCTTGGTCTTTGCGAAAAACGAATCTGTCGATGTTGTAGGTACCAGTAAAGGCAAAGGCTTCGCCGGGGTGATGAAGCGGCATGGCTTTAGCGGTTTTCCGGCCTCGCACGGCACGGAACGAAAACACAGAGCGCCTGGCTCAATATCAAGTTTCGCCAGCGATGCCGGACACGGCGGAAGCCCAAAAAAAGGCAAGAAAATGGCAGGGCATATGGGCAACCGTCGGGTTACAACGAAAAGTCATAGGCTGGTAGCAATAGATGAAGAAAACAATTTATTAGTCGTCAAAGGTCCTGTACCAGGCCCCGCCGGCGGCTATTGTTTCGTTCGTAGTGCCAAGAAGGCCTGATTAATTCGAGAACAGAAATTTTAATATGATTGATTTGGCTGTTTACAACACGGATGGCCGGGAGGTCGACAGCTTAAAGGTCGATGAGTCGGCTTTGGGCGGCTCGGTTAGATATTCATTGCTCAAGCAGGCGATTGTTATGTATCAGGCCAACAAGCGTGTGGGAACGGCCGCAACCAAAGGCAGAAGTATGGCAGTCGGCTCGGGTAGGAAGCTCTTCAGGCAAAAAGGCACGGGATTTGCCCGAGTTGGCAACCGCAGAACCGGCAAACGCGTCGGCGGCGGCGTCACCTTTGCCAAGGTTGCCAGGGATTTCCGTAAGCGTATGCCTAAAAAGCAAAGAAAATTGGCCAGAGACTCCGCAATATTAGCAAAGCTTTTGAGTAACGATGTTGTGGTGGTTGACGGACTGAACTTTGAGAAACCGCACACCGGCGATTTTGTAAGCGTTCTGAGTAATCTGAAGATTGAGCGCAGCTGCCTCGTAACGATTAGCTCCGAAGACGTAAATCTTTACAAATCAGCTAAAAACATTCCGAAAGTGGCTGTTATGCCTGTAGCTGAATTGAACGCCGGCGCCATCTGCAGCCATCAGAAAATGCTGTTCACCAAAGAGGCGCTTTTGTCTCTTTTGAATAGAGACCGAACAAGCGAAAATTAACGGGTATTGGTGTGGACGACTATAATATAATAATTCGGCCTCTCATTACAGAGCGGGGAATGCACTTTGCGAATACAAGAGGGGCGTATTCCTTTGAGGTAAATAAAAAGGCTAATAAAGTCCAGATAAAAAATGCTGTGGAAAAAATATACAGCGTTAAAGTGCGCAAAGTTAAAACTGCCAACCGAAGGGGCAAAGTCCGCCGCAGAGGCAGAACCGTTGGTTCCACGCCAAGCTGGAAAAAAGCCGTTGTGTTTCTGGAGCCCGATTTTCATATAGATTTGTTCTAAGCGAAATACGATATACGCAATACGAGATACGAGTAAAATGGGTATTCGAGTTTATAAGCCAACAAGTGCCGGACGCAGGAACAGCTCAGTAAATGATTATGCCGAGCTGACTACGACCAGGCCCGAGAAGTCGCTTTGCAAGCGGATAAAGAAGACCGGCGGAAGAAATCATCACGGCGTCACTACCGCTCGGTTCAGGGGCGGCGGGGCAAGAAAAATTTACCGTATTATCGATTTTAAACGTAATAAAGACGGCGTCCCCGCAAAGGTGGCAACGATTGAGTACGACCCTAACAGAAATTGTTTTATATCCCTGCTGCACTACGCCGACGGCGAAAAAAGATATATATTAACGCCGCTGGGTATAAAGGCCGGAGACCGGCTCGAAAGTGGCGCCTCTTGTGAACCTAAGATTGGGAATGCAATGCCGCTGGAGGCAATCCCTGCGGGCCTGGAGATTCATAATATCGAAATGACGGCCAGCCAGGGCGGAAAGCTCGTTAGAGGCGCCGGCGGCGCTGCAAAAATTGTCGCCAAGGAAGGTAATTGGGTCACCATCATTTTGCCAAGTGGTGAAATGAGGATGGTTCGCAAGGAATGCCGGGCGACAATTGGCCGGCTGAGTAACCCGGACCACCAGAATGTTAGGATAGGTAAGGCCGGGCGAAAGCGACATATGGGTCGCAGACCCCACGTCAGAGGCGTGGCAATGAACCCTGTTGCTCACCCATTAGGTGGTGGAGAAGGCCGCCGGCACGGTGGCCGGCATCCCTGTTCGCCGACAGGCGTGCTGGCAAAAGGTGGAAAGACAAGAAATCCACGAAATCCAAGTAACAAAAGGATTATCAGAAGACGTAAGAGTAAAAGGGGAGGACAGTTGGTCCTGTAGAAGCGTGAAGCGAGATACGATAAGTGTTGAGGAAAGTTAATGGGAAGATCTCTTAAAAAGGGGCCGTACGTTGATGAAAAGTTGTTTATCAAGGTCAACAGGCAAATTGGTTCGGGTTCTCGTGACCCGATAAAAACCTGGGCAAGAAGATGCACCATAATTCCCGAATTCGTGGGCTTTACCTTTATGGTCCACAACGGCAAAATATTTCATAAGGTTTTTGTTACCGAGGATATGGTGGGACATAAGTTGGGCGAATTTTCACCCACACGGACTTTTAAGGGTCATTCAAGCAAGAAAATAAGATAGTGAATCGTGAGTGTTTAATTAACTAATTAACCAATTAACCAATTAACCAATTACCAGATTATGTTAAGTGCTAATAAGTTAAAAGAGCTTTGCCAGCAGCGACAGATGGGCGTAGAGCAGTTGGCCGGCCAGATTGTCGGAGGAGGGCTAAGCGAGAAAAAAGCAGCAGCGGCTGTTAAAAACTGGCAAAAAGGCCTTTTTAAGCCCGAACCGCGTACAGAGGATATTCGCCGCCTGGCGACCGCCTTATCTGCCGAGGTAAATGATTTGGTTGACTGGCGTTCGTCTTATCGCTTTGCCCCGCTTTCAGCACGCAAGGCCAGATTGGTTACGCAGCTGATAGTCGGCCGAACCGTCCAGGACGCAATGGATATCTTGAAGTTCACAAGAAAACGGGCAGCATCGATGATTGACAAGGTTCTAAAAAGTGCCGTTGCAGATGCTGATGAGCAGCAGGCTGACGTTGATAATCTCTATGTCAGCAGCGCCCGTGTCGATGATGCAGGAGTCCGCATCGGCACAAAAAGATGGATACCAAAAGACAGAGGCAGAGCGCATCGTATTAGCAAAAAGGCCTGTCACATACATATAACAGTGACACAGGCGTAAGAAAAAAAAGGAAAAAGTAACTACGCAATACGTAATACGAGATACGGGATTATGGGTCAGAAAGTATCACCAATAGGTTTTAGAACAGGAATAACGCTTGGATGGCAGAGCACCTGGTTTGCGACAAAGGCTAATTACGGCGATTTTCTCGTCGAGGACCAGAAAATCCGTCAGTATGTTGACAGGAAATTTAACCGGTATATGCCCAAAGGTGCGGTGGCAAAGGTTGAAGTAATCCGAACACGCAACGAAGTGAAAGTAACATTGCACAGCGCTCGGCCCGGCGTGGTCATCGGTCCGAGAGGTGGTGAAGTCGATAGGTTGCGGGAAGAGCTTGAAGAGATGACAAGCCGAAAGGTGGCCGTCAATGTTATCGAGATAAAAGAGCCGGACCTTAATGCTGCTTTGGTGGCCGAATCAATTGCCGAACAGCTAAGTAAGCGGGCCTCATTTAGGCGTACAATGAAGCAGTATTGCGAATCGGCAATGAACGCCGGCGCTAAAGGGGTTAAAATTATCTGTGCCGGACGGCTGGCAGGCGCCGAAATGGCACGCAGGGAAACCCAGAAGCTCGGTAGTATCCCGCTGCATACCCTGGATGCCAATGTAGATTACGCTGTAGCAACTTCAAGAACAACATACGGGGCGATTGGTATTAAAGTTTGGATTTATAAAGGTAAATTCGGCGAAGAAATTGAGCAACCCGTGCGTCGTCGGCGTCGCCTGCCAAGGCGTATTGGCCCGGGGGCCAGGGATGGTGGCAGGTCTAAAGCTGTGCCGGTACGACAGGGCAAAAACACCGCCAAAGCTGATGCGGTTGCCCCGTCGACAAAAGCTGATACCCCGGAGCAAGGAAGTGCAGAGGGAAGTTGAAAGTCGCCTTTTTACGAAGAAGGTGCTCCCTTAAATATAGGTTTTGTAAAGGTCTGAAAAAATGGTAATGATGCCGAAAAGAGTTAAGCATCGTAAGAGCCAGCGCGGCACGATGAAGGGTAATGCTTCGAGAAGCAATTTTGTAGCGTTTGGTGAATACGGCCTGCAGGCCCTGGAAAGCAGCTGGATAACCGCCAGGAACATTGAAGCCGGCCGGGTTGCAGCAACTCATTTTTTGCATCGTGAAGGCAAAGTCTATCTCAGGATATTTCCGCACAAACCGGTAAGCGCCAAGCCGTTGGAGACGCGAATGGGCAAAGGTAAGGGTGAGACCGAATTCTGGGTCGCCAGGGTCAGGCCGGGCACGGTTATGTTTGAGATCGGCGGAGTAAGTGAGGACGTGGCAAAGCAGGCGCTGGTCAGAGTCGCTCATAAAATGCCGATAAGGTGCAGGTTCGTTAAGCGAAGACATTCATTGTAGAAGGGTAGCTTGAGATGAAGGCGCAGCATTACCGCGAGATGAGCCCGGATGAGCTCGAGAGTAAACTGGAAGAGCTCCAGAGGCATTTGTTTGATTTGCACTCGCAGGCGGTTACCGAAAAACTGGAGAATTCCAAAGCCGTAACTAATGTCAAGCGTGATATCGCCAGGATTAAGACTGTAATGCGTGAGAATAGTAAAAATTAACCGCGGAGAATCCGTCATTGCCACTTGTGTGGCAATGCCGGAAGAGTGCAGAGAAGAGACGCGTGCTTTGTGGTCTCTGCGGTAAAAAAATCAGGAATCGAAGATGCAGGACCGAAAATTAAAAACTTTAACTGGCGTGGTAATCAGCAATAGTGGTGATAAGAGCATCAAAGTTGCCATTGACTTCAAGGTCAGGCATCCAAAATACGGCAAATACGTGAAGCGTAGAACAAAACTCGGCGTCCACGATGAGCACGGGCAGGGCAGCGTCGGCGACGTCGTTGAAGTTGCTGAATGCAGACCTCATAGCAAAACAAAGAGTTGGCGTCTTGTCAGAGTTGTAGAAAAGGCAGTTCAGATTGAATCGTAAGGCCAAATACCAGATACGGGAATAGCAAGGTGATTCAGCAGGAAACAATGTTGGATATAGCCGACAACTCAGGTGTCAAGTCGGCGTTATGCATCAGGGTTCTTGGAAAAAGTGGAGCCCACGGTAAATTCACACGACCGGTAGCTACGGTTGGTGACGTTGTCTGTGTCGCCATAAAAAAGTCCCTGCCGACCTGCCAGTTGGATGACAAGAAGGTGCATAAATGCGTTATTGTTCGCACCAAAAGTCCGCTGAAACGTCCGGATGGAAGCTATGTAAGGTTCGACAGCAATGCCGCTGTGATGATTGATAACGAAGGTAATCCGATAGGAACGAGAATTTTCGGCGCCGTTGCTCGCGAGCTGCGCGAAAAAAACTATATGAAGATTATCTCCCTGGCGAGCGAGGTAGTATGAGTAATTGATGATTGATAATTGCAAAAAACGTTAAATAATCAATAAGCAAAATGAGCCCACATATAAAAAAAGGTGATATGGTCGAGATTATAGCTGGCGACAATAAAGGCGCTACCGGTAGAGTGCTGCGTGTCGTACCTGAAAAGAATAAAGTAGTGGTTCAGGGGCACAATATAGCAAAAAAGCATGTTCGGCCTTCACGTAGAAATCCCCAGGGAGGCCGCATCAATGTTGAGCAGCCGATACATATAAGTAATGTCTTGCCGATAACTTCGAAAAGCTCGAGAGGAAGCAGAGTGCATTATCGGATAAACGAGGATGGTAGTAAAAGCCGAGTCGGTGCTGATGGTACAGAGATAGACAAGCCCAGAAAGACCAAGCGGTAAACAGTGAAACGTTGAGAGATTTTTGATGGCACGTTTGAAAGATTTATATAAGTCCAGGATAGTCCCGGAATTGACAGGGGAGTTTAACTATAAGAATCCTATGGCTGTACCGCGGATGGAAAAGGTCATTATCTCTATGGGTGTGGGAAGAGCGACCCAGGACAAAAAATTTCTGGAATCAGCTAAAAAGGACCTGATGATGATTACAGGCCAGATGCCGCTCGTCTGTAAAGCTAAAAAAAGTGTCTCGAATTTTAAAGTGCGTGAGGGCAATGAAACCGGTTTGAAAGTTACTGTCCGCGGCGTGCGAATGTATGAATTTATGGATAGACTCATTAATCTTGCAATCCCGCGGGTAAGAGACTTTCGAGGTCTTAACCCGAACAGTTTTGACGGCAGAGGCAATTACTCAATGGGCCTGCCCGAGCAGAGTGTTTTTCCGGAAATCAATCCGGCTCAGATGGAGTTTCAGCAGGGTATGAACATAACCTTGGTAACGACGGCAAGTACTGATGAGGAAGCAAGGAAAATGCTGTCGCTTTTTGGTATGCCGTTCAAGAAGTCAGCGGCGCAGGAGTGATAGTTAGCGGTTGCCGCCGGGAGGCAAACGATTATTTTGGAGTGTGTGGATGTCAACTAAAGCACTGGAAAACAAGGCGGAAAAGAAACAAAAATTTCGCGTTAGACAATATACGCGCTGCCGGCTTTGTGGAAGAGCCAGGGCTGTTTATCGCAAGTTCAAAATTTGCCGGATTTGCTTTAGAACATTAGCTAACGAAGGGAAAATACCAGGAGTAAGAAAAGCCAGTTGGTAAGCTCGTATCTCGAACGAGATACGAAATTGGAGCATGATTTATGAGTTTGAGCGACCCGATAGCTGATATGCTGACGAGAATTCGCAACGCTGTACGAATAAATAAAGGTGAGGTCAATATTAAGGCATCAAATATTTGCGAAGGCATAGCGGCTGTTTTAAAGAAGGAAGGTTACATCGAAGATTTCGACCGAATCGATGACGGCAAGCAGGGAATACTGAGAGTTACTCTAAAGTATGACCGTGAGGGTCGGCCCGTTATTAACGAAATAACGAGAATAAGCAAACCCGGCCGCAGAATCTATTCATCTGTTGACAAAGTACCGCGTGTTTTAGGCGGTATGGGTATAGCAATCGTTTCGACAAGTAAAGGTGTAATGAGCGATAGAAGCTGCCGCGAGGCCAACGTCAGCGGCGAGATACTTTGTACGGTGAGCTAATGAGTCGTATCGGGAAAAAACCGATTACTATTCCTGAGGCAGTTGTGATTGAGCAGAAGGGGCTGTGTATAAAGGTTTCAGGGCCGCTCGGCACCACGCAGATGGACTGTCAGCCGCCGATAAAGGTAAAAATTGACGGTTCCGCGGGGAAAATATTGGTTGAAAATGAGCATCCTGAAATCCGCGAGAACAGGCAGTTGCACGGCACAATCCGCGCCTTGATTGCCAATATGGTCACCGGTGTCAGTAAAGGTTTTGAAAAGAAAATGCAATTATACGGCACCGGATATAATGTCAAAGAGCGGGGCGGAAAACTGGTTTTTCAGGTTGGCTTTTGCCATCCGGTAGAGCTCGTAATACCAGAGGGTATAAAGGTAAACATCGATGTCGATGCAACCAGGGGCAATGATGTTCCCGCCAGGTTCACGCTTTCGGGAATAGACAAGTGTCTCTTGGGACAGTTTGCTGCCGAGATACGAAAAATAAGGCCGCCGGAACCCTATAAGGGAAAGGGTATCCGTTATGCCGACGAATACGTGCGACGCAAGGTCGGCAAAGCATTTACTTCCGGAGCAGTCTAAAAAATTGACGATTGACAATTGAATATTGACTGTTGAAAAAGAAGTAGCGGTTCAGAATCAATAGTAAATAGTCAATGCCGAGTGGGATTTGGTTTTTATGAGAATCGACAGGATAAAAAGGGCGGCACTGAGGCGTAAATATCACGTGCGAAAAAAGGTCTTTGGAACGCCAAACAGACCACGACTGTCGGTATTTCGTTCCAACAGGCATATTTACGCCCAGATTATAGATGATGCTGCGGGAGCGACACTTGTTTCCGCAAGCACGAGGGCGAAAGGCCTGAGAGACCAATTGCCTGATACCGCTGACAAAAAAGCCGCTCAAATCGTAGGTGAGGCGGTCGCAAAGCAGGCCCTTGGCGTCGGTATTAAGTGCGTTTGCTTTGATAGAAACCGCTATAAGTTTCATGGCAGAGTCAGGGCGCTTGCTGAAGCGGCAAGAAAGACCGGGCTGGTTTTTTAAAAAAGCGACAGAGTTTGGAGAAAAAATTGGCAGCAGAACCCGTTAAACCCGTTAGAAGTAAGACCTCAGAGAGAAGTGTCGCACCGTTGGTGCGGACTTCTAACGGGGTTAAACTATCTGACGAGGAAGAACGGCCGTTGGAAGATACGGTCGTAAAAATATTTCGCTGTTCCAAGGTCGTCAAGGGAGGCCGGCGGTTCAGCTTTGCGGCATTAGTTGTAATTGGCGACCGTGCGGGCACGGTGGGTATTGGTTATGGTAAGGCCAATGAAGTCCCGATGGCAGTTGAGAAAGCCATGAAGGATGCAAAGAAATCTTTGCACAAAATAGCTTTGGTCGACCGAACGATTCCGTACCAGGTCAACGGCAGATACAGGGCTACGAAGATAACATTGGTGCCGGCCAGCCCCGGAACCGGAGTTATCGCCGGCTCCAGCGCTCGGGCAGTGCTCGAATTCGCCGGTGTGCAGGATGTCCTTACAAAAGTTTACGGAGGCTCCTCTGCTAAAAATGTTGTCAAAGCTACGTTGGATGGGTTGTTGAGATTACGCAGCAAAGAAACGGTTGAATCTCTTCGAGGCGTAGAAGTTGAAGCAGTAAAAAGGTGGTGATGATTTATGTTGAATTATCAAATAACTTCTATCGCAGGGAAGCATAAAGCTCGGCGGCGCGTTGGTAGAGGCACCGGCACCGGCCGAGGCAAAACCTGTGGTCGCGGCCACAAAGGTAGTGGCAGCAGGGCCGGCTCGACTTCAGTGTCGCTTTATGAAGGTGGCCAGATGCCTTTATTTCGCCGACTGCCAAAACGCGGCTTTAGTAATTATAAGTTCGCAACACGCTACCAGGTTGTTAATGTGTCACAATTGGAAAGATTTGACGAAGGTGCTGCCGTCAGTGTTGAACAATTATCCAATGCAGGACTGATTCTCAACTTGAAAAGTAAAGTTAAGATTCTTGGTAACGGCGAGCTGACAAAGAAGTTGGAGGTGGCAGCGCATAAATTTAGCAAAACCGCAGAGCAGAAGATTATAGGCTGCGGTGGCACGGCAAAAGTGATACAATAACCGGTTTAAGTATTGTAAAGTGAAAGACTGTCGGAAAATATAGAAATGCTTGGAGCAGTATTTAACATATTCAGAATCCAGGACCTGCGCAACAAGATACTTTTCACTGTGGCGCTGCTGATAATATACAGGGTTGGTTTCCATATCCCAATTCCCTATTTCAACCATAAGGAGATAGCCGCTACCCTTGAGGCTCAACAAACCGGGGGCCAAACAGATACTCCACTGGGTAGAGCCGTTGAAATGATGCAAATGTTCAGCGGTGGAACGCTGAGTCAAAGCAGCTTGTTTGGCCTGGGAATTATGCCCTATATTACCGCATCGATTATCCTTATGCTGCTGGGCGAGGTCGTTCCCGCCTTGAAGAAGTTACGCCAGGAGGGCCAAACCGGCCATAAAAAGATACAGGAGTACACACGCTACTTGACGGTACTGATATGTATCATTCAATCTATGATGGCTATTAAGTATCTCAAAGCCGTCGTGCCGGGGGCATTCGATGCCGATGTGTACTACCAGGCCTTGATAACGGGCATTGTCGGTATGACGGCCGGCACCGTCTTCTTGATGTGGCTCGGCGAGCAGATAGATGAATACGGAATAGGCAATGGAATCAGTTTGATAATTATGGCCGGGATTATATCTCGAATGCCCTGGGCAATTAAAATGCTCGCCGACAACGTCGACTTAAGAATCGTCAGAGGACCGGGCAAAATAGGCCCGGCACAAATATTGTTCCTGATAGCAGCGTTCGTATTCGTTGTTGCAGGTGCCATACTGATAACGCAGGGCCAGCGCAGAATACCCATTCAACAGGCAAAACTAATGCGAGGCCGCAGGATTTATGGCGGCCAAAGACATTATTTGCCGCTTCGTGTCAATCACGGCGGAGTGATGCCGATAATCTTCGCATCCGCTTTTATGATGTTCCCACCGGTGATAATTAGCCAGTTGAGGAACATAAAGAGCTTAAGCGGTTCAACGCTTCTTCTCGATTTGGAGAACGCCTTAACACCCGGTCGTGCTTATACATACAACGTTTTGTATATGTTATTGATATTTCTGTTCGCTTATTTCTGGACAACGGTGCAGTTCCAGCCGAAGGAAATGGCCAAAAATTTGCGGGATTCAGGAAGCTTCATCCCAGGACTTCGGCCCGGACGCAGAACCGCCGAATACCTCGAAACGGTGATGACCAGAATCACATATTTCGGAGCATCATTTCTGGCCATAATCGCCATCGTGCCAACCGTCATTAATATTATATTGGGGATTCCCTGGTTAGTAGCAACGTTTTTGGGCGGCACGGGTTTATTGATAGTTGTCAGTGTCTCGCTGGACCTCGTTCAGAAAATTGAGGCCAACCTCTTGATGCGCAGCTATGAGGGTTTCAGTGGAGCCGGCAGGATAAAAGGAGCTTATGGATGAGGATAGTTTTGTTGGGCGCCCCCGGCGCGGGCAAAGGAACACAGTGTAAGCACGTTGTTGCCAGATATGGTCTGCTCCATTTGTCCAGCGGTGATATCTTACGACAGCAAAGGGCAGCAGATACCGAGCTGGGCGAAAAGGCCCGGAGCTATATGGATTCGGGTGTGCTTGTGCCCGACGAAATAATAGTTGAGATGATGGCCGGCGCAATAAAAAAGACGCCTGAGGCTGGTTTCATACTCGATGGTTTTCCCAGAACCGTTAATCAGGCCGTCGAACTTGATAAATCATTGGATTGCAGCCACCAGAAAATAGACGCTGTCTTGAACTTGAAGATAGATGACCGGATAGTAGCCAAACGAATGACCGGAAGAAGAAGCTGTCCTCAATGCGGTGCGGTTTACCACATTGAAAACCTGAAGCCGAAAGTCGAAGAGATATGTGACAACGATGGCGCCAGGCTCATTCAGCGGCCGGATGACGGCCCTGAGGTAGTGGCGAATCGGCTTAAGACCTACCACCAGCAGACAGAGCCGGTGGTGGATTACTATAAAAATAGCAATAACAGCGTGGTTTATGACATCGATGCTAACAAAAACGCCGACGAAGTAAGCGCTTTGTTATTTGAGAAGCTGGACGCCCTCGTCAAAGCGTAAAGTGTGAAACGAGATACGAAATTAAATGGCTATAACGCTTCGCAGCCGAAGGGAAATTGAGTTAATTCGTAAAGCGGGCGCAATTGTAGCCGACGTTCTTTCAAAATTACAAGAGATTGCCGAGCCGGGAGTAACTACCGCCCAGTTGGATGCCGTGGCCTTGCAAATGACCGCTGATGCCGGAGCAGCGGCCCTGTTTAAGGGTGTCCGCAGCCCGTTGTCTCGAACGCCGTTTCCGGGTGCAATTTGCGCCTCGATAAATGAGCAGGTCGTTCACGGGATTCCTTCAGAGAATACAAGGCTTAAAAGCGGCGATATCCTGAGCGTTGATTTCGGCGTCAAACTCGACGGCTATTGTGGAGATGCTGCTGTTACGATTGCTATTGGTAAAATTTCTAAGCATAAACGCAAACTTATGGACGTAACCAGGCACGTTCTCGACATAGCAATAGCAAAGGCTGCGCCGGCTGTTAAGTGGAGCCGGATAGCTGAACAAATGCAGCATTACGCTGAATCAGCCGGGTTTGCGGTAGTAAAAGACTTTGTTGGACACGGTATTGGCAGAAAAATGCACGAAGAGCCGAGACTGCCCAACTTTGTCAGCGACGATTTGCTCGCCAATGACATTGTTTTGACCGAAGGAATGGTTTTGGCGGTTGAGCCGATGATTAACGCCGGCGCCAGTGCCGTGCGGACACTGAAAAACGACTGGACAGTGGTAACAAAAGATGGTAAATGCTCGGCTCATTTTGAACATACAATTGTGATAGCCAGAAATGGTTGTGAGGTGCTGACGGCAAAAAGATGGTAAATCGTGAACCGTATTCCAAACGAAATACGAGGGACGAAACACGAGACGTGAAAAATGCCGAAGAAGGACACAATTAGATTGCAGGCCAAGGTGACCGATGCTTTGCCGAATGCAATGTTTAAAGTGGAATTGGAAAACGGCCACAAGGTCTTGGCGCACGTTTCGGGCAAAATGCGAATGAATTTTATTCGAATTTTGCCGGGCGATACGGTTGTAGTTGAAATGTCTCCGTATGATTTGAATAGAGGCCGAATAGTGCTCCGGCACTAATTGCAAAAAATGAAAGTTAGAAGTTCTGTAAAACGTATATGTGAGAATTGTAAGATTGTTCGCCGCAAAGGCGTTGTGCGGGTGATTTGTACAAACCCGCGACACAAACAACGCCAGGGTTAATTTTGTCGTGAAGCGTGAAGCCGGGTACGAAAAGGAGCTGATATGCCGCGTATAGTTGGTGTTGATATTCCAAATGACAAATCCATATGGATTTCATTGACCGGTATCGGTGGTATAGGTAGATACACCTCGGAACAGATTTTGAAAGAAGCCGGAATCGAAAAAACCACAAAGGCAGGCAAACTCTCCGAAGATGAGCTTAGCCGCATAACACAGATTATCGACCGCAATTACATCGTGGGAGGACAGCTTCGCAGACAGGTAGTTCAAAATATCACGCGGTTGCGAGATATAAACTGTTACAGAGGCATTCGACACAGAAGGGGTTTGCCCGTTCGGGGTCAGTGTACTCAAAGCAATGCACGCACGCGCAAAGGCCCGAGAAAGACAGTGGCAGGCAAGAAGGGCGTAAAGGAAAAACGCTAAAAGAAATCCATAATTGATTGCTGAAATAAGCGGCACGATGTACGGAATACGAGGAAAGTAATGGCAAAAAGTGCAAGACGAAAAGTTAGAAGAAATGTCGCTAAGGCTATTGTGCACATAAAAGCGACATTCAACAATACCTTGATTACGATTACGGATTTAGATGGTGATACAATTTGCTCGGGTTCAACGGGCTGTGTCGGATTCAAGGGCTCGCGCAAAAGTACCCCTTTTGCTGCTCAACAGGCTGCACAGCGTTGCGCCAATACCGCTATGCGTAATGGTGTGCGCGAAGTCGAAATCAGGGTTAAGGGGCCTGGTTCGGGTCGTGAATCCGCCATCTCAGCCCTTCAGCAGGCGGGATTGCGTATCGCTTCGATAGAAGACGTTACTCCCCTGCCGCACGATGGTTGCAGACCGCCGAAGCGAAGACGTGTGTAGGAAAAATCAAAATTAAAAAATTAAAAAGCAAAATGACAGGTGATGAGTGGTAATTATTTAACCAATTAACCAATCACCATTTAACCAATGAACCAGTTACCGTTATTCTGGAGATAAAGGATGGGACGTTATCTTGGGCCATCTTGTAAATATTGCCGTCGTGAAGGAATGAAGCTGATGCTCAAGGGCGGTAGATGTGAGACGGCTAAGTGCCCAATCGAGAAAAAACAGCGTAATTTGGCGCCCGGCATGCACGGTTGGCGCAGAGGAAGAGCAAGTGAATACGCTGTTCGGCTGCGCGAAAAGCAAAAAGTCAAGAGATACTATGGACTGCTTGAGCGACAGTTTATGAGGTATTTTCACAAAGCCGAGAAGATAAGGGGCAATACCGGCGAGACCCTCCTGCAATTGTTGGAAAGACGTTTGGATAATGTGGTATATAAGTTGAATTTTGCGCCGTCGCGCAAGGCCGCAAGACAACTGATTATCCACGGCCATATTTATGTAAACGGACGCAAGATTGATATCGGCGATTATACTACAAAAATCGGCGACAGGATAACGGTCAAAGGTTCACAAAAAAGTGTCAAAGAAGTAAAGCAGCAGTTGGAAAGTAACCCGAATTTTACCACACAAAGCTGGTTGCAATTGGACCGTGAAAAACCCGAAGCCGCCATTGTTGCTTTGCCAACCCGAGGTGATGTTCAGATTCCTGTCGAGGAGCAGTTGGTTGTAGAGTTCTGTTCGAGATAGTAGAAGACTAAAAACATAAAACGAAGAATGTAAAACCACAGCGTAAAATTTAAAGGTTTCGAATTTTTAATTATGTTTTTTCGATTTTAGCTTTAAGTTTTTACTTATTTGGGAGGCCTATATGCGAGTTACATGGCGTGGTTTGGAGTTGCCGACGCGTGTTGAACAAGACACGACGGTATCGAGCGATAAATATAGTCGGTTCTTTATCGAGCCTTTCGAGCGCGGTTTCGGCACTACTATCGGTAATAGCCTCAGACGTGTGTTGCTTTCCTCTTTGGAAGGCAGTGCCGTAACATCCATCAAAATAGCAAACGTCGACCATGAATTTTCCTCGATAAAGGGGGTGATGGAGGATACCACCGATATCGTTTTGAATGTCAAGAATCTTGTCATTCGGCTCCACGACGACGGCCCCAAGACAATGAAGGTTTCGGCAAAAAAGGCCGGGGTTATAACTGCAGCCGATATAGTTGCAGACCCGGCTATAGAAGTGATAAACAAAGATATGGTGTTGGCCACTTTGACTGAAAATGTAAATTTTGAAATGGAAATGGTAGTTGAGAACGGACGTGGTTATCTGCCGGCTTCCGAACGAATCGCTGCTGCAGACAGATTCGACCAGGAAATCGGAAGGGTACTGCTCGATACCGTATATTCGCCGGTTACGAGAGTTCGCTACACAACCGAAGACACTCGAGTAGGACAGCGGACCAATTATGACAGGCTGATTCTCGAGATTTGGACCAACGGAACAATCACGCCTGAAATGGCGCTGGTAGAGGCCGCCAAGATATTGCGAAAGCACATCAATCCGTTCGTACAATATTTCGAGATTGGAGAAGAAACCATTGCCGCTCAGATTGCCAAAAAAGTGCCCGAAGTAGAAATAGTTGATGAGGAATTGGTCGAAAAACTAAAAATCCCCATTCAGGAGCTGGAGCTGTCGGTAAGAGCGAGTAACTGTCTCGAATCAGTGAAAATGGAAACGGTCGGCCAGTTAGTGAAAATGACGGATGCCGATTTGCTAAAAATTCGCAGCTTCGGTAAAACTTCTCTGCGGGAGATCAAAAGAAAACTCGCCGATATAGGTTTGTCTTTAGGAATGACGGATATAGACGGCGAATAGCGTATGGTATTGTCATTCCTGCGCAAAAAGGAAATAACCATCTGATGAGCTATAAAAGAAGGAGTATTTGAACGTATGCGTCATAGAGTAGCAGGACGCCGGTTAAGTCGAACGCGTGAACATCGTCTGGCTATGCGAAGAAATTTGGTCGCGCAGCTATTCCAGCACGAGACGGTTTCAACGACAATCGAAAAGGCCAAAGAGGTAAAGGCCTTTGCCGAAAAGTTGATTACACTGGCTAAGAAAGGCACGTTGTCAGCCAGACGAAGGGCCATCGCCCTGCTCGGCAATCGGGTCATCTACAGTTATGAAGACGGCAAAGCTGTCAGGAAAGGCACGATAATCGGAAAATTGTTTAGCGAGCTTGGCCCACGATACCTTGATAGACCCGGCGGTTATACGAGAATTATACGTCTGTCATTAAGGAGGGTGGGTGATAACGGCCAGCTCGTCTTGCTGCAGCTCATAGGCAAGGACGAGAGCTCAAAGAAAGAAACCAGGGCCGCTGCAAAAAAGCGCTCTCGCAAAAAGGCCAAAGAAGCTGTCGAAGTCGAAGAGATTGCCGAAGCTGAAGAGATTACCGAAGGCAGCAGCCAGGAAGAGCAAGCCGACCGGCAGCAGTAACCTATCCTTTGGAGGATAACCCTAAAATGAGTGTGGATGATTGTGTCTTTTGTAAGATGGTAGCTGGACAGGTTCCGGTTACAAAGATTTACGAAGACGAAGTCGTTCTTGCTTTTTTGGACATTGGCCCTATAAGTGATGGCCATACCTTGGTAATTCCCAAACAGCACTTTGAAAGGTTACACGATTGTCCCGGTGAACTTTTAGGTCAGGTCGGTTCGTGTCTGGGCAAAATCGCTAAAACTGTATCGGCTGCGATGAATTCTGACGGTTATAATGTATTGTGCAGCAATGGCAGGGCGGCCGGCCAGCTTGTTGAGCATTTACATTTTCATATAATCCCTCGCAATACCGGCGATGGCGTCTTTGACCGCTGGCCGGCTTATAAATATCAGGCCGGAAAAATCGAGGCAATCGCCGCAAAGATTCGCGAAAATTTATAATTTCAGGCCTTAACGCGCTTGATAAAAAATAAGTTTTGTGTTATTTTATTTTTTATTTTACTACGAGATACGCTTCACGAAATACGAAAAATGACCGCGGGGTAGAGCAGTCTGGTAGCTCGTCGGGCCCATAACCCGGAGGTCGCAGGTTCGAATCCTGCCCCCGCTATTTGTTATTATAAAGGGGCTTGCATTATCGCAGGTTTTTTTTACGCCCGCTCTTCAATGTCAGCGAAAGTGGTGGAGGTATGGCATTTTTGGAGATTTCTTGGCGGCGACAATCATCTCGGCCAGCCTGGCCCGAGCCTTTTGGTAGGCGATGGGGTTCGTTTCCCATTGGAACCAGGAGCCCGCCACAGGCAGCACCACTTTTTCGGCCTCGGCCGCGAGGTTAACCGCTTTCACCGCCACCTCTGACCGCAGCAGAATCTGGAAGCTTTCCCATTCATTTCGGGCCGCTTCAAGTTTAACGGAAGTGCCCCCCACGCTTGTCTTCGACAAGAAGACGTGGGGGGGGCATCACGCAGCACGCGTTTGGTCGCTGTTAGTGTCCAGACACGCCAATCTGCCCGCGCCTTGCCTGCCCCCGCGTCTCCCCCCACTCTTGTCTTCGACAAGAAGACGTGGGGGGGCGGCGGGCCGGCCCACCATCATCGAGAGCAGTCCGCAGAGCACACAACATACATATCTCTTCATCATCTTTTTTCCTTAGCAACCCCCCTCGAATTAGCGTTTAGCGTTCAGCGTTCAGCGTATCCGCTATCCGCTATCCGGCCCAGCCCCTGTGTCACGGGCTTCCAGCCCGTGCCACGGGCGGGGTTTGCACTGCAGGTATAATTTGTAGGACTTCACTGTTTACCGCCAGCGAAAATGGCAGTAAAATCGAATTTATTCCTCTTTTTTTTGTGTTTGGCAATTTTGAATTTGAAATTTCAAATTTGAGATTTCAGATTCAGAAGCCTGTATTTTTTGAGCGGTCCAGGTGAATCTACTGACAATTGCAGTTATAGCTCTTGGGCTGGCGATGGACGCCTTTGCGGTTTCCGTCACCATTGGAGCGGTATATAAGAAGCCGGGAATTGGCCATGCCTTTAGAACGGCCCTGACCTTCGGCGGCTTTCAGGCCGCTATGCCCGTAATAGGTTGGCTCACTGGTATGACCGTAAGGAAATTCATCCAGGATTACGACCACTGGGTAGCGTTCTGTCTGCTCGCAGCGATAGGCTGTAAAATGATTTACGAGTCTTTCAAAATCAAACGCGTTCAGTCCGGCAAAATGACGGACTCTAATCCGCTGCGAATCTCGATGCTCTTGGCATTAGCGGTGGCTACCAGTATTGATGCGTTTGCAGTGGGAATAACTCTTTCTTTTCTCCTGACCGGCTCTATGGCAATCACCGTAATTATAATTGGAGCGGTAACCTTTGTTCTTTCGTATGCGGGGGTTTATATCGGAAAAAACTTCGGCTATTTTTTCGCGAATCGCATCGAAGCTCTCGGAGGCCTGGTTTTGCTCGGCATCGGAACTAAAATCCTTTTGGAACACTTGTTTGATTGGGTTTGAATTGGGTTTGTTTTCACCAAGCGTCCAATTGGATTTGTTTTCGTAATCCTTTGTTAAAATGGAACTTACGTTCATTTGCAATCCGCCTACGGCGGACAAGATTGGGTTTGAATTGGGTTTGTTTTTTCGGACTGCGAAATCATCTTTTTTTCTGTAATCCTTTGTTATAAGTGAGTTTACATTCATTTTGGCTTTTCGGAGATTGGGTTTGATTGGGTTTGAATTGGGTTTGTTTTCACCAAGTGTCCACTGCCATTTATTTTCATAAACCACTGTATGAATAGACTTTATGTTCATTTGCAATCCGCCTACGGCGGACAAGATTGGGTTTGTTTTGCATAAAAGGTCTGATTTGTAAAGCGCTCTCTACAAATGTAGAGGGCAAGTTAGTTAAGAGTGAGCTAAAGTGCCTAAAGTGAACTAAAGTTGGATTCTCGATGCTCATGATTGGTTATTCCCCTAAGGGTTTTCCGTTTCGCTCCAAGACTCCGTCCAAGGAAGGCCGGATCTTCGATATTTACGAACAATGATTTTTGGCGTGTATCTGCTGATACGAAAACGTACGCGCCTCTATAATTGGGCGAACATGCACGTTTGAGTCGAAATTTGGTGCTTTTTTGACGGGATAAACAGGATTAACTCGATGTGAGAAAAGGAGTTAAAAAAATTTTCAATTTTCCGATTTTTGCTGCCAGCTACCCGCAGATTTGATTGAAAATGGGTTTTTATTAATCGCGGATTGCGCCCCATTAGAAAAAGAGAAGGCACGTTTCTAATGGGGTAAACGGATAAGAACCATAATAATTCTGTCTTTCTTAGCAAAAACGCCAAAAAAGCACCTTTTTTGGCTGCCCTTTAGGGCCGTCCAGGTTCAGCCGCTTGTTAGACCCAGACAAATTGAACAATATGAGCAGCGTAATATAAGAGACATTGATTAATATGTCACCTCATCTGTATTGATAGGTCAGCCTTTTTGTACTTGTAATCCTGTTGGGTTGAATAGACTGTCACGCAAACACGGTAAGTGCCTGGCGCCTTCTTCTCTGTGCTCAATTCAACCCTGAAATCCATACTTTCATCACCTGGCATCTCAAGCTCGGAATACCTAATGTGGTAATATCTGTTATCTGGGGGGCGACCATGTGTTGTTTTACCTGGGATAACAGACAATGCCTGTTGGGTGCCTGACAGGGTAAGTGGACGATAAAAGCGTAAATCTATGACAATTCCGGTCAGAGTACTCTTGCTAACGTTTCGAAATCGTAGGAGCAGTGGCTTGGCTGGATCGCCTGTAGATAGTTCTAGATGTTGCACAATCTTATCATCGATAAGAAAGCCGAATTCAACGGGAGTACCTTGCCTAAACCATGACGTGACTGAGGCAAGTAAAGTAAATATAGCTACAGTAAGAGTGGCTACACCAATAATGATCATTATTACAACTGCCATTGTACTTATCTCAACAAATCCTCAATCCAACATAACAATATACAACACGATTTACACTGATTTTATGCTGCCATTATCCTAATATCAACATGTTTTTAGGTGGCTGTCCATAGTTTGTCTAGTTTGATACCTTTGGCCGGTCGGGTAAGCCCAATTCGTCTCTTAACCATTTTTGGTTCTCAGAAACGTAGTTTTTACATACATCTAACCTGTTTGCCGCTTCTAACAGAATCTCGCGCACCTCTGTAGCTGGGCCAAGTTTTTCTTTGACCTGGTTTGTGCATAACTCGGACCAAGCCTTGCAATTTCCTTTTCTGCTTTCATCACGTGTCTCGTGGACATAAGCCTGCCTAAGCTGGAGGGCGAAATCCATATAGCTAATGATTCGTCTAATTTTAGAATCAGTAGACACATTCCCCTTGCTTTCCGCGAGCCAAATGAAGCAAATGGCCCATGTGCTCACCAAATCATGGCCAATTCGTCTTGGTGGTCGAGTGCCGTGGGAATAACGATGGTCGCATAAGAAGAAGAAATCCGAAAGTGTCTCACTCATTAAGAACGCAAAAGGTGTTGGGAATTCTCTATTCGCGTTGGGACCTTCCCAAACATTGTCGTTATATACACTATGTTCACAGATGGTTCTAAAAAGGTCGTATAAATCAGAAACATAGTAGTCTGTATCGCCCTCTTTCTTTACAGCTTCTTCAAGCATAAGGACATGAGTTTTGAGCGCCAGAAAAATTGGACATTTTGCTCTCGTGCTTAATCCTTGGCGAGCAATGTACAATTCGTCATTTCTATTGTATGCATCATCGAGCTTCCCAGAATCGAGCAACTCACAAGCAATCATCAAAAGCGGATAGTCGGCTCGTACACTAATGTACCACGCAGGATTCTGAAGCGTTTTTGTAACTAATTCCCAATCGGAATCTGTGCAGAAAGGTCGCTCCTCTGCACCATAAGCCGAGGCCACAATAGCATAGAGTGGTGAAGAGGGCTCGGCCACAAGAGCTCGCACCACCGCGTCTATAACCTTGACCAAGTTGGGCAGACGCTTAAGCATTTCCTCGCAAGTTAACAAACGAAGATGAAGCCAAGTTCGCGCATGGCTCATAGCCAGAACGAATCTTTGCTCAAACAACAAATCCAAAGTTGCAGACTCCAAAACAGAAGAAAGTTGGTTTTCGTTCTTTTCAACAATCCGTACAAGCTCATCGAATCTATTTTCACGAAGGCATGACATAATAAAATCATAGAACTTTTTGTTCTTGCGCTTCGTAAGTTTGGCTTTGGACCAAAGAAAAATAGCAATGAAAGCAGCAATCACGGGTAGGAAAAACGCAGTAACCGTGGATGCAAAATCTGACCATGGATAGAACTCATACCCAAAAGCTTCGACTCCTTTTCGCCAGACCAAGATTCCTACAGATAGCAACAATGCAACAGCCACAATCCATACTGGGACAAATAGCATGATCGATCGCCGTTGCACTGGTTGAGCGATGGCATACACTGCAACTATGATTCCTGCAATTGCCAATAATCCCTCAAGCCTCAAATCGTTTCTCCTCACAAACTATAGTCACCTATTTTTTTGTAATTTTGACATTTGTTCTCGAATAATATTTGACGTAAAGAAAATATTAACAGAATGAATATTAAACTTACTCATCCTGTAAAGTATAATATTTCCCTCAGCAGTATCCCATATATATTTATCAGAAAGAAAGGGATGCTCGTTGTATCTACTAATTTCTTTGTTAATAAATTTCACCACTGTATTTAAAACTTCTTTAGCGCTTTTCTTGCTTGTACTATTTAGTTGCAAACAAATTTTATAAATTTTCCCTTTTGTAGAACCAATCGTTGTAGTTTCCCATGGAATAGAAGCAAACTCTACGCTAATTCCATTGAACATTTTCTCATCTTCTAATATTCGCTTCATTCCAAAATTTTCAGCCGTAAAATATTCTTCTTCTGAAAATTCTTTCAACCCTTGAGCACAGTCAACTTCTTGTGTTAGAAAATATTTGCCAATTTTTTTTATCATATGTTTACTTTCATTTCCGGTCAAAGCCCATCGCTGTTTTTATTTCCGGCATATAATACCCAAACCCGCAATTCCCGCCAAATAATTAACTCCGCCAAGCGGATATAGTTTTTAGTTCTTAGTTCTGAGTTTTTAGTTACTTTCGATGCAGTTTGATCTGCCAGGTGCTGTTATCATTAAGGGGGTAAAATAGCAGAAAAGTTGACAACAGTCAAATAAAAAAGTGGGATGCAGAATGGCAGCGGGAGATTAATTACATGCGGTGGCCTGCGTAGAGAACCCACGACAGTGTCGTGGGCTAACAATCTACCGGGGATACAATGTCAACGTTGTTGTATGGTTCGAGCCCTGCTGACAGTGAAACATTAGAAGCTTTCCGAGCAGGGCTCACTTCCCTTGGATTTCCAGGCTGTGTCGCAATTAAGGAATCGAAGTTGGTTGTGTATTTGGGCCGATATGTTATAATAGGGGCTACCAAATGAAAGGGATTTTGTTATGGCATATCGACACGGAGATCGAAGACAAAGCGTACTTTTTCCGCAGAGCATTGACTGCCACCGGCGAAAAATAGACGCTGATTACTCGATGCTCGTCCCGTTAGAAGCAGGACGGGTGCGAACCCATTGAAAAGTAAGACGGCAGCTTCTAACGGGAATCTGGAATCGAGGATTATGAGATTTTTTTATGAGTGCAAAGGTATTTTTCATCAAAGCCGGTGTTAGTGACGGTGAAGAAATAATTTCCCAAAAGGCCCGCAAGCTGTTTAAGGCGGGCGCCTTTG
>Ga0114919_10000537_pt1 | contig 29530 bp, 15 predicted proteins | sample BlataG_FD_88682 | JGI IMG/M metagenome (GOLD analysis project Ga0114919, IMG submission 88682) | Deep subsurface microbial communities from Black Sea to uncover new lineages of life (NeLLi) - Black_00105 metaG | ecosystem: Environmental > Aquatic > Marine > Oceanic > Sediment | place: Atlantic... | reverse complement strand
TTCCCGAGCCACACGTCGAGCGATTCCTGTTGGCTGAACTATTCTCGGTCGCTGGCTGGGCCTCCTTCATCCGGTATCTCGACTGGCATGCTGAGGAGCCGCCGCCGGTGGCTGACGACCTGACGGGCCTGCTCGCTATCCGGCTGGCCTGTGATGTTGCCCTGGCTGAGTCGACAGGCCTCGCCGATCTGCCACATGGGCTGGTACCCGAATACCCTGAGCCTTCCCCCCCAGCGCTAACCGTCCTTGCCCGCTACCTGCTGCAGGTCGCAGGCGAGGTCAGCTATCGCCGCAGACTCCTGGCAGGCATCAGTTCGATCAACCGGCCCGCCGAGCCTAGCCGGCCAACCCTTCAGATGATCTTCTGCATCGATGTCCGTAGTGAGATCGTGCGACGGCACCTTGAAGCCCAAAGCGAAACGGTTGAAACCTGCGGCTTTGCCGGCTTTTTCGGCATGCCAATGGAGTTCGTTCCACTGGGAACCGCCTATGGCCCCGCCCATTGCCCAGTACTGATCCAGCCGGCCTTTCCAGTCTTCGAGCGGCTGCTTGGTGCATCAGAACCACGAATTGCCGCAGCCATCGACCATCGCAGACTGTTGCGGAAGGGTCGGAAACTCTGGAAGGGCTTTCAATCGTCAGCCATCTCGTGCTTCAGCTTCGTCGAGTCGCTGGGGCTAACCTATCTGCCAAAGCTCTTGACCGACTCGTTGGCCTTGACGCCACCCGTGGCCGACCCTCGGCATGATGGCCTTACGCCCGACGAGCAGCACCGGCTCGGCCCCGACCTGGATGGCGTCGATGATCCGTTGCCCTTGGCTCAGCGGGTCAATCTGGCCGAAGGCATGCTCAGAAACCTCGGACTGACCGATCGGTTTGCTGCGATTGTGGCCGTCTGCGGCCATGCCGCCTCAATGGTGAACAACCCCTATCAGGCAGGCTATGACTGTGGTGCCTGCGGTGGCCACTCCGGTGAACCGAATGCCCGCGTTGCCGCAGCTCTCCTCAACGACATTCAGGTGCGGGCGGGGCTGGCAGAGCGGGGGATTCGCATTCCAGCCGATACCTGGTTCGTGGCGGCAGTGCATCACACCACAACCGATGAGATCGAGTTCTTCGGCACCACCGGCTGCCCGGCCACCCATCGCGGCTCCTTCAGGCAGGTCCAGGGCTGGACTGCAGCTGCCACAATTGCAACGCGACAAGAACGCAGCAGTCGACTCGGAGCCGATTCTGCAGAGTCCGTGTCGCACCGGGCTCGTGACTGGTCCGAGGTCCGACCAGAATGGGGACTCGCCAACAACGCCGCCTTCGTCATTGCTGACCGTCGTCGGACAGCCGGGCTCAACCTGGGTGGCCGAGCCTTCCTGCACGAATACAACCCGGCAAAAGACCCTGACGGGAAGGTGCTGGAATTGATCATGACCGCGCCGATGGTTGTGACCAGCTGGATTGGCCTGCAGTACTTTGCCTCGGCCGTCGACAACCTCGCCTTTGGCAGTGGGAACAAGGTGATTCACGATGTGGTTGGACAGTTCGGCATCCTCGAGGGCAACGGTGGTGACCTGCGAACCGGCCTGCCCTGGCAGGCTATCCATGATGGTTCAAAGCTACAGCACGAGCCGCTGCGGCTGACCGTCATCATCGAGGCAAGCCGAGAGAGCATTGCTGACATTCTCGGGCGGCATCCAGGCGTGCAGAATCTCGTCACCCACGGCTGGTTGCGGCTAGTCGTCGAAGATGCCGGAATCTGCTATCGCTGGACAACATCTGCTACCTGGAAACCAATCTGACCACCACATCCGTGGCCGGCCAGCAGTACCGTGCATTCAATGCCTGCTGGATGGGGCCTCAACCCGACGCTGCCAAGGCACGGCCGCTGCCTGTTGCACGTGCTGACGGAGGAGGGCGGCAAGTCGGCTCACGATCTGCTTGTGCTGCCCCGCGACATCGTGCTGCTCGAGTGGATCATCCGTGAGGTTGTAAAGTTGATACCGCTCAAAGGGGTCATTCTGCAGGAGTTTCCAGGGCCCCACGCGAATCGCATAGTAATCTTGTCCCTGATACTTTTGCCCGCCCTCACGACGCACCCAGACCAAGGGCCGTTCAAGCGTCTGCGGCTTGCCCAACAGGGTGGGCAGAATTGATTTCCCATCGATTGGATGGTCGACCTTCGCTCCTGCCGCTTCACAGAAGGTCGGGTAGAGGTCGCTTGTCAGGGCGATCAGGTCGCTGCGGCTGCCGGCCGTAATCCGGCCCGGCCAGACGGCACAGAACGGAACCGCAATGCCGCCTTCAAACATCTGCTGCTTAAACCCCCGGTGCGGCCCACAGTTAGCCTTGCTGCCCTCATGGCCCCCGTTGTCTGAACTGAAAACAATCAGCGTGTTGTCCGATTGGCCAGTCGCCTGGAGGGCTGCAATCACTCGGCCGATACCTGCATCAAGATGCTCAATGAAGGCAACAAGTTCAGCGCGGGTCGGGTCGATTCCCGGTTCTCGGGCGAGCACCTTATCGAGATACTCTTTGGGGGGCTGCACCGGAAAGTGCGGGGCGTTGTAGGCGAGGTAGCAGAACCAGGGCTGGGCTTGGCCCGCCCGCGAGGTGATGTAGTCAGCCGCCCAATCACTGAAAATGTCGGTGGCATGCCCGTCGGGCCGGACGTCCTGATCGTTGAGCCGCATGTAGTGCTGGCCATGCCGGGTGTGCGTCCAGTAATCGTCCATCATGTCACCGAGAAAACCATGGAAGTGATCAAACCCATGGTCGTTCGGCCGCGATGGAGCCTCAAGCCCTAGGTGCCACTTCCCAATAATGGCCGTGTGGTAGCCAACCTTCTTGAGCGGGTTTGGCAAAAGCACCGCCGCAGGATCGAGAAATCCCCAGCTATTTTCCGGCATCGTCCGAATCACCCCCGGGACGCCAACCTTGTCGGGCACCATGCCCGAGAGGAGTGCCGCTCGCGTTGGTGAGCAGACCGGACAATTTGCATAAAAATTGTCAAATCGCATGCCAGCAGCGACGAGCGCATCCATCGCCGGTGTACGGAGATCGTCCGATCCATAGGCAGCCAGATCACCCCACCCCTGATCATCTGTGAGAATCATCAGGATGTTTGGCTGGCCGGCAATGATCGCCGGTTCAGCGGCACATCCATCCCGTGACAGCAGCAGGCCGACCACGAAAGCAAGGAACAAACTTCGGCGAAGAACGAAAGGAAATGCTTCACAACTGATTGTGTAATTCATGAATGTCCAGAGATTTCTTACAGGAAAGGTTTGGCAACTCACCAAGCCAACGAGTCACTAAGTCTGTTTTATCCGCTCACGAAAAGACACGGGCAGGCTCTTTCAGCGAATCGCTCAGCCTCAAAAGAGCCGCCACGCACGTTCATCGAAGGCCTGTTTCAAGGCAGGCTCATTGGCACGGGCCAGCAGGTCATATGCCGCGTAGGGGTATTTGAAAACATGGCCGAGCCCCAAGGTCTTGTCGCCTCTTTGTTGCCAATATTCCGGGTTATTCGGCCGCAGCTCGGTGAGCCTATGGGGCTTGATCTTCCGGTCAGTCGCTTCGGGCCCGAGACGGGTGATCGTGACGTACTTGCGAAATGCTTGTCGACAGCTTTCCGCCCATTCAACGTGCCCCAATGCAGCCAACTCAATGAGTGACTGCCCAAACGTGAGCAGATGCCCGGCGAACCCTTGCCCAAACCCCTTGAAACGATCGATTGCGGCAATTGCCTCTGCCAACACAAATCGTGATGCCGCGACTTCTTCTTCAAAGGGTGGTGGCTGGACGGCATCGTCAGGAGGTTCGTCTCGCCATGGCTTGAACGATTGAATCAGTCGGCAAACACCAGCGACACGCTCCTCGGTCGCGGCCTCAGGCAAGAGCGTAAAACCCTTAATGGCGTGCATCGCAAAGATCGCATTGTGCCCTACCTGCCGCAACACACCACCACCGTCCGCCAGGGCCTTCCCAATGCGTTCAGCGGCGTTATCAATCGGCTCGCCTTGCGGGAATGGCTGACAGAGTGGTGACCGGGCCCAGTTAAGATCAAACAGCTCATTGATGCGATTGACTGCTGCCGGCTCAAAATGGTTGTCAATGCACATCAAATGTGCGGAAATCATTGCCGCGCCACGGTGGCCATCAGCAAAATAATTCTGCCCAGGAGCCCGCGCCAATGCATTGAGTCCTAGGGAGACAAGCAGTTGATTGCCAGGCTCACCTTCCACCGCCCGAACAGAAGTTGGGCTCCCTGTGGACAGGCCAACAAACAATGCTGATCCTGCTAAGGTGAATGTCCTGCGGGGGATCTTGATAGGCATACTGTTCTCCTCCGTTATCAGACTATCAGATCATGAACCGCCTGCCGCCAATTGGTTGCGGCGAGTGGCAACCCGCTCCCTGCGGTTTGGGTTGTCCGTGAAAGAAAAGCCGTGGGAAGCCTTTCCTCCGACTGCCAGCGTCGGTCACGGACAGCAGGAAACACGCTAGCCGAGGAGGCACTTCATGAGAATGCCCATGGTCTGCTGTTGGCGCTGCTCAACAAGTTGGCGAGCGGCAGCAGCCTGCCGACGGGCTGCCGGCTGATCGTGGGCAAGCTTCAGGACAGCTGGCACGATCTTCTGAACGTCGGCCTCGTCGTCCATGTCGAAAAGCCAGTCAGTGAGCCCGATGTCACGCCACATGAATCCCTTCGTCGTCTGCTCCCGCCAGCGGCAGACAATCGCCGGCACCCCATTACCCACCGCCATAATCGGGCTATGCATCTCATTGCCGAACAGGCCTGCGCTTTGGACGTAAGTGCTGATCGCTTCGCCGGTCAGCCAGTAGTCGGGCCGCCAGACCACCTGCCGACGAACGTGGGCAGGCAAAGGATCGACGAGCATCTCTTTGCCAATGTCCATCTGAGTCCGGTCTTCGGGGCAGACCAGCACCCGCATACCCGTTTCCTGGACTACCCGTTCTATCGCCTGTCGATGCGGCGCATGATCGTGTTCCTTGAGTGCGTCATTGCGAGCCTTGCGAACCGGATCAACGTCTCGCCCCTTCTCGGGTAGCCGCCAGTAGGGCGTGAACCGGTAGCGGGGAATACAACAGAGGAACCGGCCGGGCTCCAGGTCATGCTGTTTCAAAAAGTGTTCGGCTGCGGCATTATCCCGCAGATCAGTGGCAAAGGCCGCATCGGGGCCGAACTGCATGATGGGACAGAGGCAGCCCTGTTCACGAGCAAAGGCAAGGGATCGCGAATCTCGAAAAAAGACGAATTCGGCAGTACTGAGCAGATCGAGTGAATCATCGATTGCCTCGTTCCGAGAACCTGCTGGCTGCTTGGAACTGGGCACGAAGAAGGGATCAAGCGTGATCCCGTAGACCCCGTACGGTTTACCCGTCACCTCACGCCACCGCCGCAAGTCTCGCCGCGCCACCAGCGAGGGACCGGAGCCATGCAGCAAGAAATCACATTCTGAGAAGATCTCGGCGACGTCCTTTCGAGGGTCAAGAATCCGGACCCTGGGAAACCGCCTGGCGAGCAGTTCCCGCACTCCGTTGCCGACGTTGCTCGGCCAGAGCCAGATCTCAACGTCGGGCAGATGAGTCTCAAGCAGCCGGAGGATACCGGGGGTATGGGCGATGTCACCAATGTTGACCGTCTGCCAACTCGACCGCACGACCAGCCGCCGTGGCTGTGCTGCCCGTACCGTCAGGCCGGCGGCAGTGGCAGCAGCAGTGGTCAACCAAGCCCGCCGGGGAAACTGGAGCCGATTGGGATGCAGGGTGTTCACTCGACTATCTCTTTGGGAATCGCGTTGATTGTCCAATGTATCTCTTCCACAAACGCATTGCGGTCAGCATCAGTAACACTGAGTTGCAGACGCAATTGATCGACTGGCTGCAGCGATTTCACCTTGAGCAACAGGCTACGACGGTCTGCCGTGAGGTCAGCTGCCAATACGGCAAGCGGTTCGGTGCCGGGATCGCCAGTACTCGGGACATACTGTTTCGAACCATACCCTCCCGTCCGGCGGTAATTCCACTGCACCAGGTCATAGGACTGCGGATTACAGGCCGATTCAGGGTCGAGTGGAAAATTGAAGTCAAGCCGCAGACCATTTGGTTCCACCCGGCAGTCAGTGACCATTCGAACCGGTTCGCCACGGTACCAGAGCCGCTGAATGCCTCCATCGGCAAGCCCCGCACGACCGCCGCCGTTCCAGCCCTGAAGCCCTGCTGCATAGACCTGTCCATCAGCTGGATTCACCTGCGGCCGCATGATTCCCGTATGAAAGAAAAAAGGCAACCGCACGGCAGCCGCTTGACTGACACCCGCAATCTCCTGACGCATGACGGCAAACATCCAACCCTTGCCAAAACTGGTGTGAAGCAGCCGACCAGCCAATGGACCGAACCGGGGGTCATGAGCAAAGACCTGACCTCCGGAGGAGTTGTCGAGTTCCTGCGGGAGCCAGAGGAAGGGGCGTTCGTACACCTCCCGGGGCAGAACCTTGTCGAGGTCAATCATCCCTCCACCCGGCGCCCACATACCTGGCACAGAATAGTCGGCCACCCAACCGTAGTATCCCCCGGGCCGGATCAGGCTGATCTTCGAAGCTGGTGTCCACTGCCCCTGATTGTCGCTGGCAGTGAGTCGTCCATCGGGAAGCATGCCAAGGCCGTTGGGCGTACGAAAACCGGTGGCATAGACCTGCCGGCTTCCGTCGGGAGCAACTGCAATGATTGCACCGGGGAGATCGGCGTCGGAACCGTGACCACTCTTGGCATAGTACAGCGTGCCATCCGGCCCACGTTGGAGATCAAAATTGAAGGCATGAAAGTTGACAGAGACGTCCCTGTCAGCGGAGAGATTCTCGTAAAAGTCGGCCTCGCCGTTGCCGTCCTGATCGTGCAAGCGGACAAGCCTGTCCTTACAGGTCACCACAACAAGGCCGTCAACAACCTTTATCCCAAGAGGCTCATAGAGCCCGGCTGCGAACCGCTTCCAACGGAGGTTCAGCAGTTGTTCGTCAACTCCGGAAACGACCCAGACATCACCACCATACGTCGTGACAACCATCCGGCCATCACTGAAAAAATCGATTGCAGCAGTTCGAAACCAGGTGTTCCACGGCGTCTCATCCGGAAGCGTGAGGGTATCGAGCCGATAGCCACCCCGCTCAAGCCCAAGGGTTCCGACCGTCGTGACTGTCTCGGGCCAACGATCTGGGCCGCCGGCTGTCAGGCTTGTGAGGGCGGGGGCTGTCCGGATATTTATCTCTCGCCGCAGATCTGCAGCAGCCTGCTCGATGTCCGATGCAGCATGCGCCCGGCCAACCCAGCGAACCACCTCCATCTCAGTGGGTTCGGTTGCGGCCGGAATGGTGACTGTCAGACGGCCCTGCTCATCGGCGGTGAGTCGGGTGCCCGCCGGACCTCCCGAACACTGCACAGCAACGAAGTGGCCATCCGCGAACCGGGCCAGCCCACCGTCGGCAAGCCGAATGTTCTCTCCGGACCCCGGCCCAGCTACAGCAATCAGCAACTGCCGGCCCGGCCCAATCTGCAACCGTTGCCGTAAACCACGGCCTGGCAGTGTGGCAACGGCGGCGGGTGCCTCCAACACCTGCCGACCATCAATAGCGTAATTGAGCAGCACGCTGTTCCCGTGAAGATGGTGGCCGTGATACGTCAGCCAGTGTCCCGGCAGCGGCCCCCGTGGCAGCAACTCGTCGCAGGCATAGTCGAGGCTACCGTCATGCCCCCAAGCCCAGCCTTCAAGTCCTGCCACCGGCTCACCATCAGGCTCAGCGGTTCCCTCTCCCCGCGGCCGTTGGTGTTGGGTCTCGGTGAGATCAAGAAATCCACCCCGCCAAATGCCGGCCTGATCGAGGGAATGAAGGTCGTACGAAATCGTCAGTCCACCAAGGTCAACCGTGAGTACGCTTTCAAACTTCCGCCCAAGTTGTGAGGCGACTGCCGGACCAAAATCACGATCAACTTGTTCCAATTCGGTGCCGTCGCGAGTTCCTCGAGGTAGTCCATCGAGGTAGCTTTCTCCAAGCTCGGCAAAGTCTTCTCGCTTCTGCAGAAACGCCTCGCGAATGTAGTGAACCGCCTGATACCGCTGCTTGGGTGTCAGGTGGGTCATCGCAGCCATCAGGCCGTTCCCCCGGGAGAGCGTGAGAAACATCTGGTACGGGTCGCTTCCAAACTTCAACGGCTGGCTGCGAAAGGCCCGGGCCGTTGGGAGCAAGGGCGTCTCACCGTCATGCCCATGACAGTTGAAGCAATAGCTGTGATAGATCCGCTCGCCCGCCTCAAAATCACGGCGGCCCAGCTTTCGAATGATGCCGGCATGATCGAGATCGGCGGTATCATCATTCACGACCAACAACTCAGCAGCTGGCCGCAGTGCCGCAGCCCGCGCGGGCCCACCCTGCGAGACGTTGGTGACATACGACACAAGGTCGAGAAAATCTCGCTGCTCACCCAATACAGCGGCTAGGCCGGCGGGCATGAGAGACTGTTTCACAGGTTGCCGTACTTCGATGGCTCGTCGGGCCACGGAGATCGACTTGCCGAGATCACTGGTTGGCCGGAGCATGATTTTCTCATCATCCTCTCCGACAATGAGGCCGGTCAGTGTTGTCCCATCGTCGAGAAGCACCTGCTCCTGCCCAAAGCCGTCGGCGATCTGCCGGGATGGGTGAAGAATCGCCTCGATAACTTCTTGCGTGGACAAGGGACGGCGAGGCCGGGTCAAGTCGGGGCCAAGCCGCCGGCCGGCAACTCCCGGCTCATGGCAATTGGTGCAGCCCGCCGTTGACGTGAAGTAAACCAGGCCGCCACGAACAGGATCACCACGGCGGTCGACTTCAACCGCAAGCTGGTTGGCGGGCATTGAAAGCAACTGCATCAGCAGCGACTCAACCGGCTGCCCAGACGAGGGCACCGGCGGAGTCTGCCCTACCACGGACCGAAATGAAAGAACCAGCAGCACCATTCCACAGACTGCAACACGAAAGCGTCTTCTCTGCCGTGAAAGCCAGCTGGCATTTCGATGCCCGCCCCCCCAGTCACCCACCATCCGTCCTGCCATCGCTATTCCCTCTGCATTTTCCTACTGGTGATTTTTCTGAATCTACCACCCCTGAGACAGCCTCACAGCGAATCGGTAGGATGGCCTGTCGCTACTTGATTCTTCGACCACAGCGGTTTCGTTCGGCACAGGAACGGCCCATGCTCAACAGCCTCAAAGGCTCGCTCGACTGCCCGCAGAGAAGGTCTTTCATGGTTCCCCCGTGCCAAAGCGGTCAAGCAATCGCTTCAGTAAGTCAGTCTCCAACATACCGAGGAGGTTCGAACGTGCCGATTGCCACTCGCTGTGGTGAGCATCCTTTTTCACATGCTGATCCAGCTGTCACCCTGCCGACCAGCACTCATCGGCTGACAGGTCAGCATGTCTCCCGGCGGAACTTCATCACCGGGATAACGACAGCTGCCATTGTTGGCAACCTTCAAGAGCCCACCGAAGCAGCCGCTCCTGCCCCACGGCCGCCTATTCATCTGTTCTCAAAACTGCTGCAGTGGCTCGACTATGACAATCTGGCTGAGGTCACTGCCGCGGCCGGCTACACCGGCATCGAATTGACGGTTCGCCCGGGCGGCCACGTCGAACCTGAGCGGGTCGCGGCTGATCTGCCACGGGCCGTGGCTGCTGCCAACCGGGCGGGAATTATCGTCGAAATGATCGTGACGGCAATCAACTCCGCAGAAGATCCGCAGACAGAAGCAGTCCTGCGGGCCGCTGCCGCCGCCGGGGTCAAGCTCTATCGGCTCGGATATCTTCGCTATCAGGACCGGGGGCCGATTGAGCTTCAGCTGGCCGCCATGCAGCGGACTATCCATAACCTCGCGAAACTCAACGAACGGTGTGCCATCACCGGCTGCTACCAGAACCACCACGGCGGACGGATCATGGGAGCCTCGATCTGGGACCTGCGGACGGTACTGGGTGACCTCGATCCAGCGTGGATGGGCTGCCAATACGACATTCGGCATGCGGTTGCTGAGGCCACCGGCAGTTGGGAGCAGGGCCTGCAGCTCATCATGGCGCGAATCCGCAGCCTCGCACTCAAAGATTTTCGCTGGCGAACGGGCCGACCACTCAGCCCAGAAACCGTTCCTGCCGGCACTGGACTCGTTCCCTGGCAGCGATATGCGAGCCTCATGAGAGCTTCCAAGCGAAAGGTGCCGCTGACAGCGCATTGCGAGTGGCCGACTTTCTCACCAGCCGAAGAGTCACTGCCCATTGCTCAACGCAAGCAGCTCGCGACTGAACGAATGGCAGCCGAACGGGCCTTTCTGCAAACCGTTTTCAGCGATCCGTCGAACTCGCAAGAGCCGAGTCAGGGCTCGTGAGCTTCCAGAGTGTTGAGTTGCTTCGCAGAAAGACACCGTCTTCGCCAACGGCGGGTGATGCAAGCACTTCATCCTTGAGCTCGAGTGTGCCGACAACCTCGGCATCGCTATCGGTGAAACCAATCAACTGAACCAGGCCGGTCTCGCTGACAGCAAGCAGCCGCTCGCCGAGCACAACGGGGGTAGCACTGAAAGGTCCCTTGAGCCGCAACTGCCAGCGTCGCTCTCCATCGGCGATCTTTCCCGCGGTGAGGACATCGCCCCGGCTGATGGTGAAAACTGTCTCCCCTGCAGCCACTGGACTTGGTGTTCCCGGCGAGAGTCGACTGCTTTGCCAGAGTTGTTTCGGCTTACCACCCTCGCTGTCCGCAAGGGAGAGAGCCGTCAGGCCATGGGACGGAACGAAGAGCAACTGCCCCAGTCGGCAGCTGGAGGGAATCGTGCTGGCCCCGCCGTCATACTGCCAGACGCTCGTGCCGTCAGCCACCCGCACCGCATCGAGTCCTGTCTTCGACTGCAGCCCGACGATCCCTGGGGCAAGCACTGTTGGGCTGGTCCAGTTGGCTGCCTTGGGCCGGTCGAGACGCCAGCGATTCTCACCGGTGAGGGTGTCGATGCCGAGAGCGTATGACTCACTGTCGTTCTCAACCTGGGCCACCACGACCCCCTCTGTTACCACCAGAGAACTCGACATGCCGAGGCTATTACTGACATTTGGATAGTCGGCCGTAATGCCCCGCAGCCAGACGAGATCACCACTCAGGTCAAGACAGACCAGATCATTCGACGAGAACAACGCATAGATTCGTTCACCGTCGCTGCAGGGCGTTGGCGCGGCCACGCTTGTCTTGTTGTGGCACATCGTGCGGCCAGTGGCCCAGAGCTGCCGTTCCCACTGCTGGTTGCCAGTGGCCGCATCGAGGCAGACGAGCGACAGCCGATCCTGTTGCGGACCACCGCTACAAGTAACGATGACCTGGTCGCCAATAACGACCGGTGTTGACAGACCCCGCCCCGGCAAATTGACCCGCCAGGCAATGCTTTCTTCACCGAGGGCATTGAAGGCCAGGGCAGACCTGCCACTGCCCAAGGGTCCCTGAAATGCCGGCCAGCCTGCCGGCGTAGCGGCTGTTGCCACGCCATCGCCCCAGCCGATGAGGAGCAGGGCAGCCAGTAAAGGCCATTGCGTCTGGATGCCGAGCACCAAAAAAATCCGGCGTTTCATTCCAGCGGTTCCTTTCCATGTGTTACCTCGGCCTCTGCCTCACTTGGCGTGGCCCGGCGGTCAGCGGCGAGGATTGCCGTGCCCGTCGCATCGCAGACCCGCAACTGAAACTGCCACTGCTTCGTCCAGTCCTTCGTCTGGCCATCCTGGCAGAGTTTGATCAGGAAGGTATTCCGACCGGCGGTCAGTTCAATCGGCAAGCGGTACTGATCAATCCGCATGCCCCGATGATACTCATCACGACCGAATACCAACTGCCCGTTGTGCCAAACCTTCCACGCATTTTTACAGCCCAGCCGAATCTCGGCCGGCTGTGGCTTGGCCGCCGTGAAGGTCGTGAATGCATAGGCAGTCACTTCTTTGAGGCCGTCACCCGGCCCCGGATACGCCTGATTGATATCGACCATGCCGTAGGGGTCGGCCGTGAGAAACTGCCGCCAGTGGACCTCACCGAACTTGCCCGGCAAGACTGCCTGCAGGTCGATGCCCTGCTCGGGCGGAAAAACCTCGGCAAAACCAGCTTCGGCCGTATTGTCAAACGGACCGATCACCTGCCAGTCGACCAGGAAGCCGAACTGTCGCTGCAGATCGACCGCTTCCCCAGCCTTTCGGAGGTCTGCGGTGATCTGCTTGATTTGATCAACGTCACGGGCAGCATCAAGGGCCCGCTTGAGCGTGGCGGTGGCCGTTGCTGCTTCGACCTCACGTTGGGCTTTTGCCCGATCGATCAGCCGGGCGACAGCGTCATACCGGAGTTCAACGCTTGGATCATCCAGCATGCCATCGATGAGTTCAGCCGCCCGATCGGCTGCCTGCCCGCGAATCAGCTCCCAGGCCAGCCGCCGGGCCCGAGGGTCATGGCTGGTATCAGCCAGAAAACTTTCAAGCGGTTGGAGTGGCAGACTTTTGCTACGTCCCGCAATGGCATCAACTGCCAGCCGTAGCCAGTTGGCGGCGAGGGGATTGGCGCCGTCTATTGCCGCCAAAATCCTCGGGATCGCCGTGGGCGCTGCGGCAGCCACCCGCTGCCAGGCAGCCGTTGCTGCCGCATTCCCTTCACCCTCCGGACCAACCCGACGAAGCGTCTCAAGACTCATCGTCAGGCCGGCATCGGCAGCAGGCGATGCCGTCGCCATGGCGACGCCTAGGCCGGCAGCCTGTTCAGGAAAATCTCTTCGGTAGGCCGCGAGCAACGCCTGCTCGTCGCCAGGCAGCAGATAGAGCCGCCCCTGAATCGTCTTGGTCTCGCCCGCCGCCAAGCCGCCAATTCGAAAGTCGGCATGGATGCAGGTGACGACCCCCTGAAAAACCTCTTGGTAGGGCTCCCAGACAACCCCGAGAATCCAGCGACCATCGACCGACGTGCAGCCACAGAGGCCGTGCGAAGGCACCAGGCTGCTCAGTGGCCGCGGATTGACATCGTCGCGGGGCACACCAACTGGGCAGTAGACCTGGCCTGGCACATACCGGGCCTCAGTTGCCCACGGCCGCGTTGGCAGCCGCACCAACTGGCCATCGATGGCCACGAAGCACTGCTGGATGTAGGGTGGCTGCCGCTCGCGTGCCTGGGCCGGGTCGGTGCCGGTAAACCGGTCAACCCGGACACATGGCTGGGCCCAGTGGACGGCCGAGGGCGTGCCGGTCGGGTTGTGAGCAGTCACGCTCAACCGCAGGCCATCTTCCACCACATGAATACGGTGCGTCACAACCACACCGTCAGCCAGCCGATCTTCCACCAAGATCACGCCAGGCTCAGGGGCCGGCAACTGCCGGCTGGTGTGCGGAATCGTCGTTTCCCGCCAGTCGCGATTAGTCGAACCGGCCCGGCAGTAGGCCTCCAGATAGTTGATGCGAATCTCACCTCCTGGAAAGTCACCGACAACCTTAAGGAATTGTTTCTCCCACGAGGCTGTCAACTCACCGGCGTCTACAAGCCCGACCGCCATCCAGCACAGGTAGCAAAGGAGTCCCGTTCTGAAAACCAGACCAAATCCTCTGGGCATTACGGTTTTCATACCTACTTCTCCTTGCAATCCCGGGATTGATTCAACTGGCAAAGACCGTCGGCTCTGAACGCTTGACGAGACCGGCTAACGCTCCCAACGCACGGCGACATCATTCTGCTGGGACGCACCCGGTGTGCTGCGGCCCGCCCCAACCAACTGCTCAAGTTGCTGCTCCAACCGGGTGACGACTGCGGGCTCCGCTGCCACTAAATTCACCTGCTCGCCCAGGTCAGATGATAGATCATAAAGCTGCCTCGGAGGCAGCGCCTCGGCACGTTTACGATTGGGTCGCGGATCGCTCCAGCCACCCGAATCGGGACAGAAGCAGAGCTTCCAGTTGGCTGCTCGCACCGCGAACGAGCCATTGATTGAATGGTGGACGCAGGATGTCCTCGGTGAATCAGCCTGCGGGTCCTTGAGAGTCGGCAGGATGCTGAAGCTATCCTCTCCCTCATCATCTGCCAGTGGCTCGCCAAGAATAGCGGCCGCCGTGGCCAGCAGGTCGGTCAGGCAGACAAGCTGGCCGGTCCGCGTGCCGGCGGGCACTGCGGCTGGCCAACGGGCAATGAAGGGCACCCGGTGTCCCCCTTCAAAAATGTCGGCTTTGTGACCACGCAGCGGCCCACTGGGATCGTGCCCCTTCGCCCGCAGGGCCGGAAAGTCGGCCTGCGGCGAACAGCCATTGTCACTGGTCACAATCACCAGCGTGTTTTCCCGCAGCCCGTGCCGGTCAACTGCGGCCAACACCGCACCGATGGCCGCATCAGTCTGCATCACAAAATCGCCGTAGGGATTCAGACCGCTCTTGCCAATCCATTCGGGCGTCGGCTCAATCGGCGTATGGGGTGATGCCAGTGGCATATAGAGGAAGAATGGCTGTCCGGCCTTGGCTGCAGCTGCTCGAGCCTCGATGGTGGCGACCGCCCGTGCAGTCAGCTTCGGCAGCACATCCACCACCTCAAAGCCTGGCGCAGCCGGCCCCATGCGGCAGCGACCCGTCGGGCGGCCGTGCATCAGCGGGAAATCCCGGTCTTCGGTCGGCATGACCCGCACATGGTCATTCTCAAGAAATGTATAGGGCACCATATCAAGTGACCCGGCGATGCCATAGAAGCGGTCGAACCCCAACTTGATCGGCCCACCGTTGAAAGGCATCGCATAGTCGACATTCCAGACCTGGTCCCGCGTTTCGATGCTCAGTCGGTTCACCTCCTTGCCTTGCTCAACCCGCCAGCCAAGACCGAGGTGCCACTTGCCGACACAGTCGGTCTGATAGCCCTGACGTTTGAGAAACGAAGCAACCGTTGTCCGGGTTCGCTGAATGAGCGGTGGGCTTAGACCACCGAGCACGCCCGACTGCAGCTTCGTCCGCCAGGCATAACGACCGGTCAGCAACCCGTAACGAGTCGGGGTGCAGACACTGGAACCGGAGTGGGCGTCGGTAAACACCATCCCATCCGATGCCAACTGGTCGAGATGGGAGGTTGCAATCTTTGCCTCGGGGTTGAGGCAGCGAAGATCACCATAGCCGAGGTCATCGGCCAGCACGACGATGATGTTCGGCTGGCTCCCGACTGGAGCCGCCATGGCTGCACTTCCGGCCATAGCAAATAGCCACGCAGTCAGCACAATTCTGCCCAAGACCTTCCAAAATTCATTCATCTTTCACGCTCTCTGGTTCACTACTGGTTGGGACCGAGCTGCCTGCAAGTCTCCACCGCGCCTGCCGGAGCCGGGCCGCGTCGGACTCCTTGAGTTTCTCATACCAGACCGTGACAAACACTCCCGCAGCCGTCTCGACTGTGGCAGGATACCCGAGATCACCCGAGTGGCCGTCGCCGGCAATCACCAGTGGCTCGCCCCAGGTGTTACCGTTGTCGCTACTGAGCCGTGCCTGCACCCCGAGAGGCTTGCGACGGTGGCCATAGGACATTAGCAGCCGGCCGTCTCGGAGCCGCAGCAGGTGCGACGGATAACCCCAGACGCCGATCGAATGCGGCTTCGTCCAGGTTCTGCCGCCGTCGCGCGACTCGCACTGAAGCGTCTCGTGGCGATTGGTCTGATTGTGGTTCCGGATCTGCACGAGCAGCCGGCCGTCCGCTGCTTCGACGGCATGCAGTTCGTGGTAGTCCTTGGGATTGTCTCCGTCACGGACCGGGATCTCGGCAAGCCACTCCCAGGTTTTGCCGTCATCCCATGACCGACAGACACCGACCCGACGATCGGGCGTCCAGAGGGCAACACCGGCGTAGAGCAGGCTGCCATCGGCGAGGGCGATCGGTCCGTGGGGACTGTTCAGTGGCACTCGCGAGGCGGCGGAAAACTGCCGGCCACCATCCTCCGACCGGAGTATCCAACAGCCAAGTTCTGCGGGACGGGAGTCGTCGGGAAGTCGGGCATGCGCCCGTTGCCAGGCCTCGAGACGGTCCGCTGGCCAGCCCGAGTCTGCCAGCAACCCTTTCTTCAAAATCGGCTCATAGGCCAGCGAGGTGAAGGTTGTCACCAGGATCGTACCCGTCGGCGTGATGCAGACGCCGGCGTCCCGGTCGTCAATCGGCCCGTCGTGAAGCACCCGCGGCCAGGTCCAACTCTGGCCGCCGTCGGTCGACCGCAGCAGTTCAACCCGGCCAAATGGGCAGACGTGGGCCTCGCGTCCACCCGAGCAAACCACCAGCAACTCGCCCTCGGCAGTCTGGCCAATCGTCGGCCAGCCGCAGTAGCGATCGGCCGGACTGATCACCTGGGTGTCGAGGAGTTCGATCGACTCGGCGGCCACCCGATCGATCCCGGAAAACCCGGGCGGTCCCGCCAGCAGGCCCACCAGACAAAGCCAGAACATGACTGGACTGCCACCCAACTCAACCGTGGTGAAATCACTGTGACGAAAATTCATACCACCCTCCAAACCCGCTTCATACCAGAACCGGCTCAAATCACCGCCAACGCTCGTCGGCAGTGCCGGCCGCGCGGACGTCCTGCCGCTGCCAGCACTCCCACGGCAGGCCGGCCAGCCGGTAGGCTACCGCATCGGGAATCCCGCTGCAGCCGCGGCGGCTTCGCCGATTGGGGAGGCCGCCGGGTGGCCGCAGTCCGACAACACGCTGCCCGATCGCAATTCATCGTTTCACTTCCAGGAAAACCCGTCATGCCACTCCGCCGCACCGTCACCCGTCGTTCGTTCCTTGCCGCCGTCGGCGTTACTCTCTCAGCCGCGTCGTTCAAGCGGGTACTCGGCGCCAACAGCCGGCTACGGATCGCCGCGATCGGCGTCGGCGGCAAAGGATTTTCTGACCTCAACAACACCGCCGCCAGCCCACATGCCGACATCGTTGCCCTCTGCGACATCGATGAAACGGCTGCCCACCTTGGCCGGGCTGCGGAGCGGTATCCCCAGGCAACCACCTTCACCGATTGGCGAAAGCTCCTCGATGCGGCCAAGACCTTTGACGCCTGCATCGTCTCGACACCCGACCACATGCACGCCCCGATCAGCCTACCGGCGCTGCAACTCGGCAAGCATGTGCAGTGTCAGAAGCCGCTTACCCACACGGTCTTTGAAGCCCGCCAGTTGGCCCAGGCGGCAGCGAAGGTGGGTGTGGTCACGCAGATGGGAAACCAGATTCAGTCGCACTCTGCCTATCGGACGGCGGTCAAGCTGGTTCACGACGGACGAATCGGCAAGGTCCGCGAGGTCCACTCTTGGCAGAGCGGCGGCATGCGGTGGCTAAAAACAGACACACCCCCTCCAGCGGCGCAGGTACCTGCCGGCGTGCACTGGGACGCCTGGCTCGGCGTTGCCCCCGAACGACCCTACGCACCCGAGGTCTATCACCCGTTTGCCTGGCGGGCCTGGCAGGATTTCTCCAACGGCCAACTCGGCGACTTCGGCTGCCACATTCTCGACCCGGTATTCATGGCCGTTGAATTGACGGCTCCAACGACGATCACAGCGGAATCGGATCCGTTGAACACGCAGGTCTGGGGCCGGAAGTCGAAGGTGGTCTACAGGTTTGCCGAAACGCCGCGGACTGTCGCCAATGGCATCATGGTCACCTGGTACGACGGCGAGGGGCATCTGCCGGAAAAGAAAACGTTGGGACTCGACGAGGACGTCAAGCTGCCCAACGCAGGCTCGGCGATCATCGGCACCCGCGGCACGCTGGTGTTGCCCCATGTCGGCATGCCAAGCCTGCTGCCGGCGGCGAGCTTTGCCGGCACCGACATTGAACCGGTCCCGGAGCGGAATCATTACACCAGCTGGGTCGACGCCTGTCTGGGCACCGATGTGACCACGTCGCCTTTCAGCTACTCCGGCCCGCTCACCGAAACGGTCCTGCTCGGCACCGTGGCGATTCGCTGCCCGGGCAAGGCCCTCGCGTGGGACGCCGCCGCCCTAAAGCTCACCGGTTGCGACCGGGCCAACGACCTCCTCACGAAGGAGTATCGCCAGGGCTGGGAGCCGGCCTGGGGCTGAGCCGCACCGAGCGGTCACTTGGCCGTCATCAGGAACGCGAGGAGGTCGGCCATTGCCGCCGGCTCAATCGACCGTTCGAATCCCTCCGGCATCAGCGAACGGCCCGTACTGGCGAGGCTTTCGATCGCGTCGCGGCCGAGCACTTGTTGGCTGCCATCAGCGAGTTGCAGGCTGACGCTGTGGTCAGATTCTGCCGTAATCAGCCCGGTGACGATCCGACCGCCGGTCGTCACCGCCGTGTGGGTGACGAAGGCGGGCAGCACCTCGCGGTTGGGGTCGAGGATGCCCAGCAGCAGCGCCTCAGATCCCCGGGATCGGGCCGCGGCAAGGCTGGGCCCGAGTTCCTTCCCGGTATCGCCCAGCCGGTGGCAGGCCGCGCACTGTTTCTGGAACACCTGCCGGCCGTGGGCTGCATCACCGCCGGCCTGCAGACTCGCCTGGTAGGCAGCCACGAGCGGACCGCGGTCGGCAGCCGGGGGCGGGCCGAGGACGTCTGCTGCCAACAACCGCACCTTGTTGTCAGGGTATTGCCAGAGGGCCATCGCCTGCTGTCGGCTCAGCACCGTGGCGGGCAATCGGCCCACCGCGATCGCCTCCAGCAGGGCTCGCGCCCGGGGCGGCATGGCCAGCAGAACGTCAACGAGCAGCTCAACCGGGGCGGCGTCGCCTGCCGCCAGTTTTTCAAGCAATCTGGCCGTCGCCTCGGGGGCGGGCGTTTTGCCCAACGCAGCAACCGCCGCCTGCACCAACTGCGGTGGTTCGCCCGGATCAATGAGATGCGTGATTGCGGAAAGATTTGCCGAATCAAACAGCAGGCCCGGTACCGCCCGCCGCCGCAGGTCAAGGTCGGCAGTCGCGTCGCCAACGATCTGCTGACAGCCCGACGCCAGTTCCCGGCCGACTGCCGCAGCCGTGGTCGAACCTCTATCCGCCGCGGTGGCAGGCAACCCGCAGGCTGCGTCGAGGGCGGCGTAGAGTTCGGCCGCCGCGACAAGTTCCTGCGGCTCGGTTGCAGCCCGCATCAACCGAGCTATGCCGTCGACTGCCTCCGCGAGTTCCGCAGGCTCATTCCGGCGGGCGATCTGCGTGAACAGACCGGGCAGACTCGCTCGCGCTGACACCGTCAGCCAGTCGGAGGCTGGATCGAGCCAGTCGTCGACGATCATCGCCGCGGCACCGGGAGACAGGGACGTGAAGGCTGCCAGGCGGCACCAGCGGTCCGCGCCGTCCCGGGCGAGCAACTGTTTGATCACCTCCAGCCGGGGCTGGGGTGGAAGCAATCCCGCGACGACCGCCAGCCGATAGCGGACCTCGATCGCCGGCTCAGCCGCCGCGAGGTGGACCAGCGTTTCGACGACTGCATCGGATAGCGGGCCGGCCGCCGCCAGCGGCTCAACCAGCCGGACACCGGCTTCCCGGACCAGTGGGTCTGTCGCCTCGAGGGCCAGCAACACGTCGGCTGCCGCAAGCCCGTCGAGACCGGCCAGCACAAAGCCGGCGAGCAGGCGGCCACGGTCGCTGACGGCTGGATCGCCCAAAAGCTTTCTGGCCAGCGAAAGTGTTGCCTCGTCCCGCTGGGACAACAGCAAGCGAAAGGCCGTATCGCGGTGCCAGCCGTTGGTATGGTCAAGCAGGCCGACCAGTTCGGCAGTGGTCGCGGAACCGAGCGTTACCGCCCGCCGCCGGGGGCTGCCCGCCGCCGCCAGCCGCCAGAGCCTGCCGGTCTCTCGGCCGCTGGTCAGATCGAGATGCTGCTTGATCGCTGGCGGCAAGCTGGCCGGATGCTCGATCACCTCCCGCTGCATGTCGATGATCCAGAGGCCGCCATCGGGAGCATTGGCGAACTGCACCGGCCGAAACCAGATGTCTCGTGAGGCCACCAGTTCGCGGCCCGCATCGACCCGCGTGGCCCGCACGCCCGCCCCGTGGGGTGCCAGCTGCTTGCGGTGGACGACGTTGCTGCCCACATCGCCGATGACGAGCATGCCCCGCAGGTCACCGCAGGCATCGCCCCGCACCACCGTGATGCCGGTGGCGCTGGTGAAGTAGCCGGCCGGCCGGCCACCGCCTTCGACAATTCCGGGAACGATCCCGCTGGCCCGCAGCCGGGTCCGCAGCACCCGCCATGGCTCGACTGGGCTCTGACGGAAGACTGCGGCCTGCGGTCCCTCGACCGCGATGCTCTCGCGGGCGGCCGGCGGTGCGAGGTCCGGGTTGCGGTTAAGAAACCGCTCTTCCAGCATCACCCGAATCGCATGGTCGCTGTTTGAGCAGACGTAGACGTTGCCGGCATCGTCACAGCTCCGACCATGCTGACCGCCGCCGGTCTCGGGCCGGATATCGAGCCGTCGCGGATCGAAGGAGAAGTCCCGCCGGGCGAGCTTCACAGCCGGACCGATCGGCTCGCCGTCGATCCCGACCCGGCGGATCGAGCCGCCGTTGGAACTGGCCGAGCCGTGGATCCGACCGTCAAGGCCAAAGGCAAACGAGTTGAGCAGCCCCTGCACGTTGTTCGTGCCAAACCCGTTCAAGACAACCCGCCGCTGATCAGCGACGCCATCGCCGTCGCTGTCTTTCAAAAAGATGATGTCGGGGGCATCACCGACAAAGATGCCGCCGTCGAAGCAGCAGATCGCAGTCGGCCAGGCCAGCCCGTCGGCATAGACCGTTGCTCGGTCTGGCCGGCCGTCGCCATCGTTGTCATGCAGCAGTCGAATCCGGCCGAGATGTTCATCTTGGTCTTCGCTGTAGCCCCGCATCTCGGCTACGAACAGCCGGCTGTTCTCGTCCCAGGCGATTGCCACGGGACTGGCTAGCAGCGGCTCGGCAGTCATCAGCGAAAGTTCAAAGCCGGACTGCACGAGAAAAGTGTCGCGGGCCGACGCGGGAGACTGCTGGGCAATCCGCGGCAAGACGTCAGCGTAGTCGATGTCGCCGGGCACCTCGGCTGCAGCCAGGCCAAGCGGGCGGCAGACTATCAGGACGACTGCGGCGAAAATTGAGCTGCAGCGGCACGCATGTGGCACACGCCAGCAGAATCGGCGTTGCTGTTGCCCCTGGCTCACGGTGCCACCTCAAGCAGGGTCTGCATCGCTGCCAGCAGTGTTTCTTCTGCCTCGGGGCTGACAAAGGAACTGCCGACCTTTGTCTCGTAGCCTCCTTCGGCGTAGGCCCGGGCCGTGCCGATGTAGCCGGTGCCGTAGTTGCCGTAGGCGGCAAGCATGACGTGCAGATCGGGCCGCATTTGCCGGGCGGCCAGCTGATACTCGATGAAGAGTTCGCCGGGCAGATGGAGCATCCGCACATCACCGACCCGCAGACAGCTGACAAAGATCGGCTGCTTCTCCGTCGCCCGTTCCAGCCAGGCGAGGGCGTCGATGTCGTCGAAGGTGCCGCGGTCGCCGCCCTGCCGAACCGCTGCAAGCAGTGCATCGCGGTCGAGTTCCCGCCGTGGTTTGAGCACAACCGGCACTCCAGCGAAGCCGACGTCGGCGGCCGCGAGGGGCTGACGATCAGCCTCGGCCGCCGCGAAGGCCAGCCGCATGGCCGCAGCCATCCGGGTGGCGAACAGGACCCGGTTCGCCCGGCTGCCGTCGTTGTACTTGCCGGCGGCGATGTTGCCGGCGGCGCCGGTAAAATGGACATGCATCGCCGAGGGAACATCTTGGCTGCGAAGAAACCGGGCAATTCCGGGAAAGTCAGGGCTCGGCACGCCGGTGCGGTAATAGCTCATCGGATGAGTCGCGTAGGCGGTGAGCACCGCGATCGGCTCCTCGTCCGACCAGAAGGCGAGCGTCGAGAGCAGCGGGTCGATCAGCCCCTCCGGCTCGGCCCGCAGGGCAGGATCCCGCGTCGTGCTGCCCCGCCAGGCCCGCACGGTGCCGTCGGGCCCGAGCAGCCGACGATTGCTGGCAACCTCGGCGACGGCATGCTCGCCGTAGCCGACATGGGTGACCGGCCGGGCGTTGGGCAGTGACTGCTTGATGGCAGCCACGGCCGCCGCGAGCACCTGGCGGGGAAACGCTCCGTCAAAGCGATGCACACCCGCAACGCCAAGTTCTTTGATCACGTTTTCGGCAGTAAAGTCGGCGTGGGGGGCGTCGTGCTGGTGCAGCGCCTGCACGGCAACGCGGTCGGGCGAGGTGCCGGCCGCCTTGGCGAGTTCCTCGCGGAAGGCATCGTGGGCGGCGTTGCCGATGCCAATCCAGTCAACCGCACAGAGTACGATCGGCGGCTCCACGCCAAGCAGCACGATGCCCCGGCACCGCAGCGACAAATCAGCCGGCCGCACCGCCGGACCGTAGGCCATGCGGAAACCGACCGGTGGCGTGGCATCGACGTCAAAGGCTGCCAGCTTGAGCCCGCGCTTCTGAAGGCCAGCGGTCTCGGCAGCCAGCCCCGGCGTTCCCCACAGCGCAGCGGTGATCGCGACAAGCCCATGCAGCCAACGTGACAGCAGGTCGGTTCGCAACATGATCTCTGGCGCCTTTCTGTTGTAAGACACACGAAATACTGGCCTGTCTCCGCTAGCGTACTGCATGAAACAGCCGGTGTCCCGCCGCCGTCTCGGGTAGAGTTGTCAGCCGAAGGCATGCCGGGAGAGGCCTCCGAAAAAACTCCAGAACCGTGTCGCATGAATGCCGTCTCGCTGCCGGAACAACCGCTCAAGCCTGCGAAACGCAGGCTCACAACCCTGCTTCTCCGCATGGGCTTGCTCGCGGGCGGAGCGCTCGTGGCAACCATTGCCGCAACCTGGGTCTATTTCCATCCCCCGGCCCAACGACACCGCGGAGTCTGCTACGGGAACCGAGCCGGGGTGAATCTTTGCCTCGACATCGCGACGCCGGAATCAGCCAACGGTCTCGGCGTCATCTTCATTGTCAGCGGTGGCTGGAAGTCGCATCCCGACCGCAGGCATGAATGGCTCACCGCCCCCTTCCTGCGACGCGGCTACACCGTCTTTTCGGTTTTTCATCTCTCGCAGCCCAGGGCCACGGTTGCCGAGATCTTTGCCGATGTTGCGCAGGCGGTTCGGTTCATCGGCAGCCGGGCCGATGAATATGGCGTCGATCCCAACCGCCTCGGTGTGATCGGCGGCAGCGCCGGCGGACACCTCAGCCTGCTGCTGGCAACTCGCGGTGGCCCCGCGCCGGCGACTGATGGCACGAGGACCGAATCGTGTGTGCGGGCAGCGGCGGTCTTCTGTCCGGTGACCGACCTCACCGACCTGACTGGCTCCACGGAGGATCCCGGCGACGGCGGTCCGCCCCGCAGCTTTCGAGCCGCCTTTGACCAGCAGCCGGTCAACATGGACCGGTGGCAAAAGACCGCCCGCGACCTCTCGCCGCTGCAACATGTCACCGGCGATCTGCCGCCGATCCTGATCTTCCACGGCGACCGCGACACCCTGGTGCCAATCAGCCAATCGGAACGATTCCGTGACGCGGCTGCCGCGGCCGGCTGCGACGTTGATCTCGTGGTGATCCGCGGTGCGGGGCACACCTGGCTGACGCTGCCACTGCACGTGATGCAGGCGGCGCGCTGGTTTGACGACCAGCTGTGACGACGCCCACGTCGGAGCACCTGCAGGCTGCCCCCGCACGTCCCTACGCCGGTTTTGCCCCGGGCGTGCCCTGCTCGATCACAAAGGTCGCTTTCGTTTCCAGCGGCGACCCCCGGCGGTCGACGAAGGGGGTGGTGCGGAAATAGCTCGTCCAACTCGTCGGCGTCAGTTCGCAGGAGACATACCCGCGGTTTGAGTTGTACCACTTCACAAAATCGTTCTGTTGAGCAGCCCGCTCATACTCCTCAATGTGGTTGCCACCGTTGCCGCCATTGTTCATTGACGTGCCAACCAATTCCGTCCCGACAAGTGGTGACGCGGCATCCGCAAAGTCGAGTTGCAGGTCGTTGACCCAGTTGAGGTGAATGTCGCCGGTCAGCACGACCGGGTTAGGCACCCGCCGCTCATGCAGGAACCGCAGCAGCCGCCTCCGGCTGACGTCGTAGCCGGGCCACTGATCCATGCTGTAGCGGCCTTCCTCAGGCGTGCCCCGATTCAGCGGCGCGACCATCACCTGCTGGGCCAGCACATTCCAGGTCGCCTGCGACTGCAGCAGCGTGGCCATCAGCCAATATTCCTGCTGCTCACCCAGAATTGTTGCCCGGGGGTCGAACACCTTCCCTTCCAGCGGCTTCTGGTGGTCACCATTGGGCTGGTCGGTGCGGTATTGCCGGGTGTCGAGCATCGAGAACTCCGCCAGCCGGCCAAATCGACAGCTGCGGTAGAGCGTCATGTTCGGCCCCTGCGGAAAGGACCGTCGCCTCAGCGGCATGAACTCGTAGTACGCCTGATAGGCATTCATCCGGCGGGCCAGGAAGGCCTCGGGGGAAACGCCGTCTTCCTCAGAGACCAGGTTGGCGTAATTGTTGTCGAACTCGTGGTCGTCCCAGGTCACCAGCCAGGGAAACAGCCGGTGGGTCTCCTGCAGATCCTCATCGAGCCGGTACTGTGCGTACCGCAGCCTGTATTCATTCAGCGAGTTGATTTCACCGCCAAGATGTTTCCGGACCCGGTTCTCGTTTCCGGCATACTCGTAGATGTAATCGCCAAGGTGCACGACAAGGTCGAGATCCTCCTGCTGCATGTGGGGATAGCCGTTGAAGTAGCCGACCTCGTAATGCTGGCACGAGGTGAAGGCGAACCGTAGCCGCTCGGGCAGGGCGTCAATAGCGGGGGCCGTTCGAGTCCTGCCGACTGGGCTTGTCTCGGGGCCGGTGTGAAATCGATAGAAGTACCACCGGTGCGGCTGAAGTCCGTTCACTTCCACATGCACCGAGTGGCCAAGCTGGGGCACCGCCGGTGTCGTCCCGCTGCGGACGATGTCGGTAAAGGCCTCGTCGGCAGCAACCTCCCAGCGAACCAGGACCGCCTCGGCCGGCATGCCGCCGAAGGGTTCCAGCGGCCGGGGTGCCAGCCGCGTCCACAGCACCACGCCGTCGGGCTCGGGATCTCCCGAGGCGACGCCGAGGGTGAAGGGATTGCCAGCGTATGTCGGCCGCTCAACCACCTGGCCAGTCGCCAGATGCGGCAGGGATGGGATCGCCGAGACGGCGGCGAGGTAGCGAAGGAATTCGCGTCGCTCGATCCCATAACGACGTAACTGAGGGGCCCCACGAACCATGTTGAAACTCCTCCGTATGACCGCTCGGACCAAACCTAGCCACCCACGCTGCAGCCCCAGTGTCGCAGACCTGATTACGCCACGCCAGTCAGTTCCCTTCCTCTGGAGCGGTCGTCGGGCGGGAACCCCGTACCAGCGTTGCGTCCGTAGCTGAACCGCTTGGTAAGATCGGACCGCGGGCTTTTTCGAACTGCAAACGTGCCATTGCGGGCGCGTGTTACTGAAATCAACTGCCCGCGGAGACCACTCCCGTGACGAGATTCGTGTGCTTTGCCTTTGGGCTCGTCTTGACGCTGCTTACCCCGGTGATCATCGCGGCTGCCGACGAGTTCCCTCAGCCGTTCAATACCGAACCGGCTGACAATGGAGCACCGCTGCCGCCGCTAGAAGCTGCTACCGCAATCAAACTCCCTCCCGGCTTCACCGCAACCGTGATGGCCGCCGAGCCAGAGGTGCGCAATCCGATCGCAATGGCCTGGGATTCTCGGGGCCGGCTCTGGGTAGCGGAGAATTACACCTACGCCGAAGCCAGCAGCCGATTCGATCTTTCGCTGCGGGACCGCGTGCTGATCTTCAGCGACACTGATGGCGACGGACGGTTTGACGACCGCAAAGTTTTCACCGAGTCGCTGCAGATGCTCACCGGCATCGAGGTCGGACACGGCGGGCTCTGGGCAATCTGCCCACCCCGGCTGCTGTTTATTCCCGACCGCGACCACGACGATATGCCCGACGGACCTGCTGAAGCAATTCTCGATGGCTTCGACGTGACCGGGCCGAGCTATCACAACTTTGCCAACGGCCTGCGTTTCGGCCCCGACGGCTGGCTCTACGGCCGCTGCGGCCACTCGTGCCCGGCCCGAATCGGCCCGCCCGGATGCCCCGATCACCAGCGGCTGCCGATGGAGGGCGGCCTCTGGCGGTACTCGGTGAATCAGCGTCGGGCCGAGGTGCTCACCACCGGCACGACCAACCCCTGGGGACACGACTGGACAGCTGAGGGTGAAGGCTTCTTCGTCAATACGGTTAACGGCCATCTCTGGCATCTGATCCCCGGGGCCCACTTCGCCCAGGCCAATGGCGTCGACCCCAACCCACTCACCTATGAACTGATCGACCAGCATGCCGACCACTACCACTTTGATGTTGGGGCCGGCTGGCAGAAGTCGCGGGACGGTAAGGCCAATGATCTTGGCGGCGGCCATGCCCATAGCGGCTGCCTGATCTATCAGGGCACCAACTGGCCGGCAGCCTCCCGCGGGCGGCTGTTCACACTGAACTTCCACGGCCGGCGAGCCAATCAGGAGACCCTCGCACGGGCGGGCAGCGGCTATGCAGCTCATCATGCCAAAGACTTTTTCGTCAGCGGCGACCCCTGGTTTCGCGGCATCGAACTGGCCAGTGGCCCGGACGGGAGCGTGGCGGTGCTCGACTGGAGCGACACAGGCGAGTGCCATGAGCGGGATGGTGTTCACCGCACCAGCGGCCGGATCTATCGGATTGCCCACGGCCACCCCGGCTTGCCCGCTGGAATCGACCGCAACTTTGACCTGCGGACAATGACCGACAGCGACCTGGCTCGACTCCAGCGGCAGGCTGACGGCTGGTGGGTGGCCCAGTCACGGCTGCTGCTCGCTGAGCGTGCTGCCGCCGGGGGTGTTGCGGCCGAGGCGGTGCAACTGCTGCAAACGCAGTTCGACGCTGCCGACACGCTCGCCGCCGCCGACCCCAGAGTGTCGGTCTCGGCCCACCGGGTTCGGGCGATGCTCACCCTGCATCTGATCGGAGCGTTGACTGCTGCTGATCTCGAGGATCGGCTCAACCATTCCGACGAGCATGTGCGAACCTGGGCCGTACGACTGCTCACCGAACGCTGGCCGCTCGATGCCGCCCTCGGACCGGTACCGGTCACTGAAGCCGTTGCGGCTCGTGTCGACGCGAAGTCCCACCAACTGCTTTGCCGCCTGACCGGGTTGGCACAAGAAGATTCCTCCGGACTCGTCCGATTGGCGGTCAGTTCAATCCTCCAGCGACTCCCCGTCGACCGCCGCTGCGAATTGGCGACCGCGCTCGTCTCACACAGTGAGGATGCCACTGACCACAACCTGCCGCTCCTCGTTTGGTACGGCCTCATTCCAGTGGCGGAGGAAAACCCCGCCGCCTTGGTCGAGGTGGCCCTGCAGTGTCGCTGGCCCACCACCCGGCGACTAATCGCTCGGCGGCTCGCCAGCCTGATCGACACCACCCCTGCCATCGTCGATTCGCTGCTGCAAGGGGCCAGCCGGCAGCCCGACCCAGCGGTTCTCGCCGATAGTCTCTTGGGTCTGAACGAGGGCCTCGCCGGCTGGCGCAAGGCAATACAGCCCGCCTCTTGGGAAGTGGTGCAGCAGGCCATCGCTACCTCGCCGGCGGGCGACCAGAGACGCGATATGACGCATTCCTTCGAGGAACTCGCCGTGCTCTTTGGCGACGGCCGGGCGATTGCCGCCGTCACCGCCGTTGCCCGCGACCGCTCAGCCACGGTCGACATGCGCCGAACGGCTCTACAGACACTGATCGAAGCCCAACCAGCAGACCTCCGAAACACCTGCGAGCACCTGATCAACGATCGCGACGTCCAGGCGACGGCAGCGCGGGGCCTGGCACTTTTCGACGACCCGTCAACAGCCCGGCTGCTCGTCAATGCTAGCCGGCGAGCCCGTGGGCCGCATCGGGAGGCGATTCTTACTGCCCTGGTCTCTCGGGTCTCGTTCGCAACGGCCCTGATCGACGCGGTCGAACGCGGCGACATCCCACCGGCCGATCTCTCGGCCGCCACCGTTCGGCAGATCCACACCCTCGGCGACGCCGAGCTTTCCCGGCGGCTGACAACAGCCTGGGGACAGATCCGCGAGAGCCCGGCAGACAAGCGGCAGAAGATTGCGGAACTCACCGCGGTGCTGACAGCAGCCGCAGACCATCCGGTCGATCTCCAAACGGGTCGGCTGTTATTCCAGAAAACCTGCAGTAGCTGTCACCGGCTTTATGGCAGCGGCGGAGACCTCGGCCCCGACCTGACCGGCTCGGGCCGACATGATCTCGGCTATCTTCTGGAGAACATGATTGACCCCAGCGCGGTCGTCAATCGGAATTGGCGGGTGTCAGTGGTCACGTTGACCGATGGCCGGGTCCTCTCAGGTGTCGTGATGAACCGCGACGCCCAGACTCTCAGCCTGCGGACCCCTCAGGAACTGATCTCCTTACCCGTTGCAGAGATCGACGAGGTCAGACTGACCGATCGCTCGCCAATGCCAGACGGGCTGCTTGACCAACTTAGCAAGCAGCAGCTTCACAACCTGATCGCTTATCTCCAGCATCCAACGCAGGTACCATTGCCCGAAGCGACTGGCTCGGCAACGACGCTGCCGTAGCAGCCGCCCCCGCCGCTTTGGTCAGACATCACAGACCATCGCCGCCTGCCGCAACGCGAGGATCGGATCGTTCCACGTCGGGATAAACTCGTGGGCGACGAAGTCATGGTATCCGCCTGCGACCAAGGCCCGCATGACCGCCGGATAATGAATCTCCTGCGTGTCATCGAGTTCTCCACGACCGGGGTTGCCGGCAGTATGGATGTGGCCAATCAGGTCGCGGTACTGATCAAGCCGACGGATGATGTCGCCATTCATGATCGAGACGTGATAGACGTCAAAGAGCAGTTTGAAGTGATCCGAGCCAACCCGCTGAATGAGGTCGGCACAGAAATCAACATCGTCACCGAAATAGCCGGGATGGCCCTTCATCGGATGCGTTGCATCGCGGGAGTTGAGGTGTTCGAGCACCAGCGTAATTCCCTGCCGCTCAGCCAGCGGCAACACCCGCTTCCACGTGGCCACGCAGTCGGCGGCGGCCTGCTCTGGATCCATCCCCTCAAACCGCATGCCAGTGAAGGTGATCACCTTGCGGGAACCAACCGCAGCGGCAACCTCGATCGCATCGCGGAGTTTGGCTTCAGTCTCCTCCCGGTAGGTCGGGTTGCAGGGCCCCCTGGCAAAGCTGTGGCTCCCGACGAGAGAAATCTCAAGCCCCAGCTTCTTAACCGCTGGATAATCCTGCCGACCGATACCCTCAATCCCGGCCAGACCGATCGACTTCGCGTGGCGGGCGAGGGTCACGGCATCCATCGGCTTGAAGCACCAGCCCATCACTGAGTGGCGAATGCCGTTGTTGCGGAGCG
>Ga0114919_10000536_pt1 | contig 29546 bp, 28 predicted proteins | sample BlataG_FD_88682 | JGI IMG/M metagenome (GOLD analysis project Ga0114919, IMG submission 88682) | Deep subsurface microbial communities from Black Sea to uncover new lineages of life (NeLLi) - Black_00105 metaG | ecosystem: Environmental > Aquatic > Marine > Oceanic > Sediment | place: Atlantic... | reverse complement strand
TGTAATCTTCCTTTGTTATCTGATCAATACTCGTGGTTTCCTGGAAAGAACCCACGATAACTACCCAAGCATCTTCGAAGCTGGGCACAGCGAAAAGGCCAATATTCGTCTTGACGAACATGGGGTGCACTCTAGTATAGGTCAAGCCATGTTTGGCCTTGATCTCCTCCAACTGTGCTCGTATTCTTCCGTTTACCTTTTGCTTTTTCCGATCCTCATAACTCCCGATCAGTGATTCTTTGTAGCGTATACGCCTGGCGGCTTGGGAAATGCCCTTAATCTCACGATAGTTGAGCATATCCAGATAGTGGCGGGGGACATGTTGCTTCAGTTCTCTATCTCTCTTACCATCAACCAGCACTTCTGCCATGAGGTGCGCAAAATCTGGTTCACACGCGAGCTTGCTTTTGACCTCTCTCATACTCCATTCGCCGTCAAGATCGCCCGGAATGCGCCGTAACTCTTGCAATAACGAAACGATGTGCTTGAACTTCTCTTCGGACAGACCTATGTCTTTCAAGATCACATCCAGGGCATTATTCTTCTGACTGAGGAAATCGGCTATGTCGGCCACATTGATGTCTGCCGCTTCTGATACGCGCTGATCCCGCGCTGTTTCCAGCAAAGCTTCCACCTCGGCCTTGAGTTCCCTTTCGAGCTCTTCGTCTACGAGAAAGACGACCGAACTGTCCCAAGCTTCTTGAAAAGAGATTTTGCGCGCTTTAATCATGATTGCACCTCCAACTTGACCGCTTTCAGAACCTTACTCTATCTCTGGAGCCTCGCTAAGGTAATGCTGTATCCATTGACCATCTTCATTGAGCTGCCATATCTCCTTGACAACATCACCCCAGTCATGATCATCCGGATTGTCGAGCACCTCTGACAACATCTATCTTATAGGCGTCTGCGTTTTGAAATTTATCCTTGGGATAAACTTAATCCGAAAATCTTTAGTAATGGCTTTAGTCAAGTTAATCCACACCCTTATGTATTCAGAAACACGGTCATCAATGTTGGAACTTACTTGCTTACGGAGAAAGGGAATAGGTCTGCTAACTATAACGTAATTCTCAGGGATAATGCTGAAATAAAGCCGGTATGAGTCGTCAAAGAAGAGATTCTCAATTGCAGCGAGTCCGTTGATTGCAGACCAGTCATCTGATTTTGCTACGGTCTTCAGTTCTATCTTTCTCACTTTACCCAAAAGACTCGTAGACAATCCGTTGAATCCAGATCCTTTGGCTACAATCTTGATGGTGCATCCTTTAAGAGTTTCCAGTGAGGCAACCAATGCCCATCCTTGACTTTCAGTTGAACTTCCGTGTTCTTTTAGCATTACTCTACGCTCTCCCCTAAGTAGTCGGGACGCCCCTGTACGAAAAGCAATCCTCCGTGCTTCAGTACCCGCACACATTCGTCCAGGCACGTTTTAAGACTATCGGTGTTGGCCGGATTGAGCCCCTCGGCTTCCCCTTCGACCCTTCGACAGGGCTCAGGGCTTGCTTTGCTCAGGGCAAGGCTCGGGACAAGTGCGGCGGTGACGACCACGATGAAGTTGAAGGAGTTATTATCGGCCCTCTTCAGCATCTGGCTGAAGTTTTCTCTGTCTGGATACACAATGTGCATATCTCACCTCTGTGAATTACGCAAGCCTTCTCTCAGTTGTCCTCTCTTAGACTGTTCTTTCTACTTGGCCGGGATTTCGTACAACTGATTATGAACGTCCTCTTGATCGCTGTCAAATTAGAACAGGCTCTGTTGCTGCGCCTCTTTCTCATCAATCCAACGGGCAGCAGTGCTGGGCAGTCCAGCGAGAGGGCCGCGCCGCACGGTGCAGGCGGGCAAGGAGTCGAGAAAGGCCCGGCCGTAGGACTTGGTTTGGATGCGCTTGTCCAGGATCACCACCACGCCGCGGTCGGTCTTGCTCCTGATGAGCCGGCCGAAGCCCTGACGAAGGCGGAGGATGGCCTCCGGCAGGGCGTACTGGCTGAAGGGGTCCTCGAAGGTCTCGCTGCGGGCGGCGAAGACGGGGTCGCTGGGCACGGAAAAGGGCACCCTGGCGATGACCAGACAACTCAGAGCCTCGCCCACCACGTCAATGCCCTCCCAGAAACTCCGAGTTCCCAACAGGACAGACCGCGGAGTGGTGCGGAAGTTCTCCAAGAGCTGCTTGCGGGAGGTGCCGCCACCCTGGGTGTAGACCACGATCTCATCCTCGGCCAGGGGGCGGGCGATGGCTTTGGAGGTGTTGCGCAGTTGGCTGTAGGAGGTGAAGAGCACCAGAGTCCGCCCGCGCGTGGCCCGGCAGAGGTCAATGAGAGCCTGCTCCACGGTTCTCTGGTAGTAGGGCTGATAGGGCTCAGGGATGTCAGTGGGCAGGTAGAGAAGGGTGGAGCTGGCATAGTCGAAGGGGGAGCCGACGGCCGCTTCCTCCGCCTCCCATGCGCTCAGCCGCTCCCGGATGAAATCAAATTCGCCCTCGGTGCGCAGGGTGGCCGAGGTGAGAATTACGCACTCCTTGGGCATGAAGAGATGCTTTTGTACCAGGGGCCCCACGTGGAGCGGGGCAGCGTGCAGAGAGATCTCCCCATCCTGCGCGCTGACCTCGGCCCAATAGATGCCCGCAGATGACGGTTGGACAATGAGGGCGTTCATCTGTTCGTAAAGCTCCCGGGTGCGGTGGCTGTAGCTGAGCAGCTCCTGCGACAGGTCCTCCTGGTCTGGGATATTGTAATCATCCAGTCCCGACAGCCCACTGGACAGGCGTTCCAGTCCCTCGCCGATGTGAAGCAGGTGTCGGGATAGATTATCCCAGGCGATCTCCACGTTGTCCCAAGCGGGCTGCACGCGGATGCCCCCCGTCAGGCGGATCATTTGGTTATATGGACCCCTGCTTTGGCTGTGCTCCTCCAAGAAACAGTCCAGCCCGTTGAAGAACTGGTAAAGGGTTCGCCGAGCGGCTTCTACCTCCTCGTGCAGACTGTTGATGTAGCGCTCCATCTCCCCTTCGATGGCCTCCGGCACCTTACCACGATAGCGGGCCAAGAGGTCGGTCAGGAACCCACCCGGGCGCTTTTTGCCCAAGTTCTGACTTAGCCCATTCAGCAGCCGCTCCATCCGCCCCCGATCCACGGCGAAGCTCAGTTGTCGGGTGGTGCTCTCCTCCAAGTGATGGGCCTCGTCTACAATGAGGCAGCGGTAATCGGGCAGGACGCGATTCTCGACGGCTACATCGGACAAGAGCAAGGCGTGGTTGACCACGATGAGGTGGGCCCGCTCCGCCTCTCGGCGGGCCCGGTAGAAGAAGCACCTGCCCTCTTGGCGGTAACGGCACCGCTCGGCCAGACAGGTCTCGGCGTCGGCACAGACCCGGCTCCAGAGGGCCTGCTCCTTGTAGTCGGGCAGGAAGAGCTCGGCCTGGTCGCCGGTCACAGTGCTGGGCAGCCACACGAGGATCTTGGCTAGCAGCCGCATCTCCTCGAGTGAGGAGGGGCCGCTGTGGCGAAAAGCGGCCAGCCGGCGCAGGCAGATATAGTTGCTGCGCCCCTTGAGAAGGGCCGCCTTGAACTCAAAAGGTAGGATGCGCTGCAGGTCGGGGATGTCCTTCCCATAGAGTTGGTCCTGCAAATTAATTGTATTGGTGGAGATGACCACCCGCTCCCCGTTTTGGGTAGCAAAGTGAGCAGCGGGCAGCAGATAAGCCATAGACTTGCCCGTGCCCGTTCCCGCTTCCACCAGCAGGTGTTGGCTCTCGTTGAAAGCCCGGGCCACTGCCCTCAGCATCTCCACCTGTTGAGGGCGGTACTCGTAGCCAGGGAAATCCTGGGCGAAGGCTCCACCCTCCTCCAGCACGGCCGCCAAACCGTCCACGTCCAAAGGCTTTCGCTCAGCGGATGGCTTTAGGGGGCGCTCGTCTCCCTTGGTGAGGAGGCTCAACGAGCCCTCGCCGTCCAGGGCCCCCTTGGCCAGTAACTGTTGGCCAATGCTGCCCACGAAAGCCGAGCGAGCCTTGGTGCGCTCCAGGTCACGGAAGACCTGGCGGAGTGGCCAGTCTACCTGAGCCGCCAAGCGATTGATCTCCTGGATGACGCTCAAATCCAGTTTTGATGCCTGTTCCACCAGGGCCAGGAAGAGGTCCTTAGTGGCTAGCGCGTCTTCCAGGGCACGGTGTCGAGTGGAAAACCGGATGTTCAGAGCTTCAGCTAGCTTGCCCAAGCTATAGCGAGTGACATGGGGCAGGAGGATGCTGGCCAGTTCGAAGGTGTCAATGGCTAAATTGCCCAAGAAGAGCCCCTGGCGGTTGAGGAAGCCCAGGTCAAAGGACACGCTATGGCCAACGATGGGGTAGTCCTTGACGAAGCTCAAGAGGGTTCCAATGATCGAGGGGAGGGAGGGGGCGGCGTCTACTTCTTCTTGGGCGATGCCCGTCAACTGTTGGACCTTACAGGGGATGGGTCTCTGGGGGTTGACCAGGCTGGACCATGTCTCCAAGACCTGCTCATCGCGGAACTTAACCACCCCCATCTCAATGATGGCATCGCGGTCAGGATCCAATCCCGTAGTTTCCAAATCCAGAGCGACGTAGATGCGGCTCATAGCTTCGATCTAGGCCCGCACGGGGGATGCAAATCCCCATGCTGAGAGCTCAAGTGCACCAAGGCGCACTCCCATGAGTGGCTTTTCAGCCGACGGCTCGACCGAGGTCTTTGGCTTTCAGCCTGCGAATTTGCATTCGCACGCCAACGTGAATTATACTACAAAACAGCCTCGGTGGAAAGAGCATTCTTTGTTGCCCGGTCATAACCGCCGGCGTTGCCGTGCCGCCTCGAAAAGGATGACACTAGCAGCTACGGCGGCGTTCAGGGACTCCGCCCCGCCGTGCATGGGGATGGCAATCGTGGCTGCAGCTAACTCCCTCGCCTCCCGGCTGGCCCCGTGGGCCTCGCCACCGATGATCAGAGCCGAGGGCCGTGTCCAATCCACTTCGTAGTAAGCCCGCTTGGCCCGCACATCGGCCAATAGAATCTGAACACCAGCCAAAGCCTCGGCGATCTCCGGCCAACTCAGGGCCACGATGGGCAGCCGAAAGTGGGCGCCCATGGCTCCTCGCACCACCTTAGGATTGTAAGAGTCCACCGTCTTCGGGGCCAGGATAACCTGCTCCACCCTGGCGGCGTTGGCCGAGCGAAGGATGCTGCCTAAGTTACCCGGGTCGCGCAGCCGGTCCACAACCAAACCCAACGAGGGGCTAGGAGGCGGGGCCAGTTCGACGAAGGGCACGACAGCCAATACGCCCTGGGGGGAGACGGTGTCAGCCATGGCTTTCATCACCTTCTCGCTCACAGCGGAAGCGGGAGAGCCCCCTTTCTGTATCTCTACCAACAGCTCCCGACCGCCCGGGATGGCATCTACCCCCTCGTTATAAAAGAGAAGAGCGGGCACGATTCCCGCTCTAAACGCCTCCTCCACCAAACGGACGCCCTCGATGACGAAGCGCCTCTCACGATAACGAACCCGTCGCCTGTAGAGGGAACGAACGTATTTGACCTTCTCGTTGCCAGTGCTGGTGATCATGACGACCCATAAGGAAGAGCCCTAACTCGCCCCCTTGGCTACCTCGGTCAAATGGGCGAAGGCATCGGCGTCCTCGATGGCCATCTCGGCCAGGATCTTGCGATCGAGTTCCACTCCCGCCTGTTTAAGCCCGTATATGAAGCGGCTGTAGGATAGCCCGCTCTGGCGGGCCGCGGCGTTGATGCGCGCGATCCAAAGCCTTCTCATGTCGCGCTTGCGATTGCGGCGATCGCGATAGGCATAGTGCAACGATTTCAGCATGGCCTCGTTAGCGCGACGGAATAGCGCGTGCCTGGTCCCCCTCTGGCCCTTAGTGAGTTTGAGCATTTTCTTATGACGCCGACGGGCCCTCGGCCCTCCTTTAACCCTTGGCAAATTTCAAATCCCTCCCCTAGCGGCTTTTCTTGAGATACGGCGCCAGCCTCCTAACGCGCTTGATATCTCCCGGCGCTGTGACCTCGTGCATCTCGTCGAACATACGCTTGACGCGCTTCGACTTCCTGCGACGCAAGTGGCTCTTGCCCACCTTAGTGCGCAAAAGCTTGCCACGTTTGCTGTATTTAAACCTCTTAGCTGTCGCCTTGTGAGTTTTGATCTTAGGCAATGAACTACCTCCTATTTAGGACTCAGAATCATGAGCAGGCTGCGGCCCTCCATACGAGGCGCTTGCTCGATTTCGCAAACCTCCCCTAATTCCTCCGCGATCCTGTTCAGCATCTCCCGCCCGAGCTCGGGATAGGTGATCTCGCGCCCGCGAAAGCGGACTCGAACCTTGACCTTGAGGCCATCGTTGAGGAAACGGCGGGCATCCCTGACTTTGAAGGCCACGTCGTGCGCACCGGTCTTGGGACGCAGGCGAATTTCCTTGACCTCTGCCCTATGAGTTTTCCTAGCCTTCCTCTCCTTTTTAGCCTGCTCGTACAGGAATTTGCCATAGTCCATCATCCGGCAAACGGGTGGGTCGGCGTTAGGAGCTACCTCGACCAGGTCCAGGTCACGAGCCTGGGCGGACTCCAGGGCATCTCGGCAGGGCACAATCCCCACCTGCTGACCGTTCTCGTCAATCAGACGAACCTCTTTGGCTCTGATGCCATCGTTGACGCGATGTCTCTTTTTGCTGATACTCTCACCTCACCGATTAATCTGATGGTCTGTTGGCCCGATGGTCAATTGGTCCAAGGCCAAACGTAGACTTTGGACTAATCGCCCCACTGACCAAGAATATAACACATTTGGGCAGAGAAGTCAAATCAACCTGAAGCAATGAGTTAAATGTCGCGCTTCTCAGCGATGGCCTCCTGAGCCATCTTGATGAACTCGGCCACAGTGCGCGGCCCCAGGTCCTCCTCGGTGCGCAAGCGCAGGGACACCGTCCCCTCCGCCGCTTCCCGATCTCCCACCACCAGCATGTAGGGTATCTTCTCCAGTTGAGCCTGGCGAATCTTGGCCTGCATGCGTTCGGCCGAATCGTCAACCTCCACGCGCAGCCCCGCCTCCTTCAGCTCGTCCCGCAACTTGTAGGCGTAGTCGTTGTGGCGATCGGCGATGGGGATGAGTCGAGCTTGTACCGGCGCCAGCCACACCGGGAAGGCACCTGCATAGTGCTCGATGAGGACGCCGAAGAAGCGCTCCAGGGAACCCAAAAGCGTCCGGTGAACCATGTAGGGGCGATGCTCTCGCCCATCCGGGCCGACGAAGGTCATGTCGAAGCGCTCTGGTATGTTGAAGTCGAACTGGATGGTCGTGCACTGCCACAGACGGCCCAGGGCATCTTTGATGTGGACGTCAATCTTGGGCCCATAGAACACCGCTTCACCCTCCATCCGCCTGTGGGGGAGATTCCTCCGCTCCAGCGCCTTAACCAGTGACCCTTCCGCCACCTCCCACGTGGCATCGTCACCGATGTACTTCTCTTTGCGCTCCGGGTCGCGCACCGAGAGAGCGATTTCGTATTCCTGAAAGCCGAAGGCGCCCAAGATATGTGAGGTCAGATCCAGGCAACCCAAGACCTCGTCTTCAATCTGGTCAGGTCGGCAGATGATGTGGGCATCGTCCTGGGTGAAGCCCCGCACTCGCATCAGCCCATGCAAGACACCGCTTCGCTCATAGCGGTAGACTGTGCCCAGCTCTGCCCAACGAAGGGGCAATTCGCGGTAACTGCGCGTCCTGGTTTTGTAGATCATGATGTGGAAGGGGCAGTTCATGGGCTTGATGAAGTACTCCTGGCCCTCGATATCCATGGGCGAGTACATATTCTCCCGGTAGAAATCCAAGTGCCCACTCGTCTGCCACAGCGATGCCTTGCCGATGTGAGGCGAGTAGACGATTTCGTACCCGGCCTTGTAATGCTCCTGTCGCCAGAAGTCCTCGATGATGGTGCGAATGAGCCCCGCCTTGGGGTGCCAGTGGATCAAGCCTGCGCCGCTCTCCTCGTGGGTGCTGAAGAGGTCTAGCTCCCGGCCCAGCCTGCGGTGATCGCGCTTCTCGATCTCCTCCAGCCTATGAAGGTGGGCCTCCAGCTCCTCCTGAGTGAACCAGACGGTGCCGTAGATGCGTTGCAGCATGGGCCGCTGCTCGTCGCCCCGCCAGTAGGCGCCAGCGATGCTGAGGAGCTTGACGGCCTCCGGGTTGATCTGGCCCGTGTGCTCCAGGTGCGGCCCGCGGCAGAGGTCAGTGAAGGTATCGTGTGAGTATATGGAGATGACCTCTCCTTCTCCCATATCTCTGGTGAGCTCCAGCTTGTAGGGCTGATCGGCGAAAATCTCCTCCGCCTCTTCTAGGGATACCTCGCGGCGTACAAATGGCTTGTGGGCCTCAATGCTCCCCCTCATGCGAGCCTCGATCTCCTCCAGATCCTCTGGCGTTACGGAACGGGGCAAGTCGAAGTCGTAATAGAAGCCGTCCTCGATAGGCGGCCCGATGCCCAGCTTGGTCTCGGGGAACATCGAAAGCACCGCCTCGGCCATGACGTGGGCTGTAGAGTGGCGCAGGGCATCAAGCTCATTCTTCTTCTCAACCATGATATCCTCCTTCAGCGTTTTGCTGGTTCGCGTGCTACAACGACGAAACCTCTCGCCCTTGGGGCGAGAGGTTCTCCTCGCGCGGTTCCACCCAACTTTGACAACGGATTTGGAAAGAAACGGATTTTGCCACATCCGCTTGTTTCTCAAGTCCGCTCTCCTCTACCGGCTGCTAACGGACGCCTCCGTAGCTCCTTACTGGGGGCAAGGAATCCGTTTATCCGTTGCCCATTTCCAGAGCCCAGCTCGCAGGTGGTTTTCCTTGAGTTCGCCGCTGGAGAGGCTTGCAGTCAACGACCTCTCCTCCCTGAAGCCCTACCCTCAAGTACTCGCCCTGGTCATCGCTTCTTGATATATGGTTTATCGCCAGAGAAGTGGGCGGTACTGGACTCGAACCAGTGACCTCCACGATGTCAACGTGGCACTCTAGCCAACTGAGCTAACCGCCCATCCATCAACATTATACCACACAAGCCCCAAAATGCAAATTGACGTTGCCCATTTGGAATGAAACGTAATCTATGGTACAATATCCGCAAAGCAGACTGTTAAAGGGGGAAGCTATGTGGCAGGTGGTGGGTCACAAGTGGGCTGTGGACCTGTTGAAACGTGCCCTGGCTAGCGAGCGGGTTGCTCACGCTTATCTTCTGACAGGCCCGCCTCAGATAGGCAAGAGGTCTCTGGCTCTTAACTTCGCCCAGGCTCTAAACTGTCTCGACCAGGAGAAGCCCTGTGGCCAGTGCCTGGCCTGCAGCAAGATCGCCCACGGCAGCCATCCCGATGTCCAGGTCATTCAAGGAGAAGGGCGAACCATCAAGATAGACCAGATGCGGACATTGCGGCACGAGGCAGCCCTCTTTCCTCTAGAGGGGCGCTGGAAGGTCTATATCATAAGGCAGATGGAGCAAGCCACTGCTGAAGCCGCCAACTGTCTGCTCAAAACATTGGAAGAGCCTCCGTCTCACGTAATCCTGATGCTTACAGCCAGCGAGGCCGAAGCGTTGTTACCTACCATCGTTTCCCGCTGCCAGGTGCTCAACCTGCGGCCTCTAGCCACCGAAACGGTGCAAAGGTCCCTCCAAGAGCGATGGGGGGTGGATGCCAAACGAGCCCAGCTCTTGGCCCGGCTCTCTGGCGGCCGGCTGGGCTGGGCAGTGGCGGCTAGTCAAGATGATGCCATCCTGGACCAGCGGGAGAAGCATCTTGATGAAATGATGGAACTGATGGGCCAAGGGCGGGTAGAACGCATGGGGTATGCCCGGCAGTTCAGCCACAACCCCGAAGCAGTGCGAGAGTTGCTCCACCTGTGGCTCAGTTGGTGGCGGGACTTGCTCCTGACGGCAAGTGGAAGCTCAGCGGGGATCGTCAACATTGATCGGGGGGGCACCTTAAGGGTCCAAGCACAGCGGTACAGCTTAGCCCAGGTGCGGGACTTCGTAAAGGCCCTCCGAGCCGCCGCCTGGAGACTGGAGCACAACGCCAACACTCGCCTGACCCTGGAAGTGCTGATGCTAGGCCTGCCCCCAGGATAGGGGAAACAGATGCCGAAGGTAGTGGGAATTCGTTTTAAGCCGGTGAGCAAGATCTACTATTTCGACCCCGTTGGCTTCGAGGATTTGGAGGTTGGCGATTACGTTATCGTGGAGACTACCCGAGGCCGGGAGGCGGGGGCGGTGGCCATGGCCCCTAAAGAGATGCCGGAGGAGGAGGTGCTCAGCCAATTGAAGGGCATCATTCGCCGGGCCGAACCTTGGGATCTGGTGCAGATGGAGCATTATCGTCACCTTGAGCCCAAGACCCTGGAAGTGTGCCGGGAAAGGCTGGCCGAGTACGGCTTGCCCATGAGGGTGGTCAAGGCTGAATATAACTTCGACGGCAGCCACTTGGTCTTCTACTTCACAGCGGAGAAACGGCTAGACTTTCGAGATCTGGCACGAGACTTGGCCAAGACCTTCAAAACAAAGATCGAGTTGAGACAGATCGGGGTGCGTGATGAGGCCAAGCTAATGGGTGGCTTGGGCCGTTGCGGGCGCCCCCTGTGTTGTGTTTCCTTCCTCAGCGAATTCAGCCCGGTCTCCATTAGGATGGCAAAACAGCAGGATCTGCCTCTCAGCCCGATGGAGATATCGGGGCTGTGTGGACGTTTGCTCTGCTGTCTGACCTACGAAAACGAGTATTACGCTGAAGTTAAAAAGAGGCTGCCTCAGGTTGGAGAGAAGGTGAACACCTCCTATGGCCCAGGCAAAATGACCGGTATCAACGTCCTCAAAGAAACGATCAACGTGGAACTAGAGAGCGAAGTGACTGTCGAGGTCCCGGCTGAAGATGTAACAAGTAAGGGTAAGGGTGCCAGAGGGAAACGGCGTCGAGATCGGAGTTAGGCCCTTATCTTTGCCAGGACCCGCAGGCGTTTCACTGACTCCACAGGTACCATTATCCCTCCCATGTCAACGGTATCCAGCACGCCTGGGCCGTGGAAATCGCTGCCCCCCGTGGGTATCACGTCGAATTTACGGGCAAGCCGAGCTAACTTCCGTATATCCTCCGCCGAATAGCCGTTATAGTACACCTCTAAGCCGACCAGCCCCTGTTCTATCAAAGAATGCACGAAATGCGTTACTTTGAGGGGGTGGGCCAACACGGCTAACCCCCGAGCCTCTCTGATCAGAGACACAGCTTCTAAAGGACTAAGTTTGTAGCGCTCCACGTAGGCGGGGCCATTGCGCCCGAGGTAAAGGGAAAAAGCTTCGTCAGTGGAAGCCACATATCCCATCTTGACCATGGCCTGGGCGATGTGCGGCCGCCCAACGGAGCCACCACCTGCCAACTCAGCCACTATCTCCCATTGTAATGGGAATCCTAGAGCTGCCAGTTTGGCCAACATCTCCCTAGCCCGGTGAAGACGAGTCTGCCGGAAGGCGCACAGCTTCTTCTCCAGAGTCGGGTCATGGTGGTCAATGTAATAGCCAAGCAGATGAACCTCCTCGTGGGGAACGTCAGAGCTAATCTCTACCCCGGGGATGACTTCAAGCTCTGTGCCTCTTGCTGCATCCAAAGCCTCGTCAATGCCCTCCGTCGTGTCATGATCGGTGATGGCAATGGCCAACAGATTGCGCTCCAGCGCCATCGCCACCAATTCCGAAGGAGAAAACTCGCCGTCGGAAGCAGTGCTGTGTAAGTGCAGGTCAACCCGACTGATCATCGGGGCTCCACAATCAACTTCACCGCCGTGCGCTCTTTGCCCTCGATTTCCACCTGGGTGAAAGCGGGAATACAGATGACATCTATCCCATCAAGAGCAAGAAACCCCCTGGCTATGGCCACCGCTTTGACTGCCTGGTTTACTGCTCCCGCGCCGATCGCCTGAGCCTCAGCTCGTCCACTTTCCCGAACCACCCCAGCAATGGCTCCCGCCACTGCTGTAGACCTTGATCTCGCTGATACCTTGAGGATCCCCATGACTGCCCCCCATTGTAGCCATAATGAATACCCTTTTCCCCCAAGATATTTTACACGATTATTGCAGTGGAAGCAAGCTTCCCACGCCCCGAGCACTTAAACATAAATACCCTTAAAACACTGTAGACTTTAAGATTCTCAGCCCAAAAACCATTGTCAAAAGGGGAGAATTTTGGTACAATATTTATTGATGGTTGAGCAAGACAGCCTTGTCTATCCCGGTGAGATTTCGCGCTGCAAATGGAATCTCGTTGGTAAAGTAGGATCTATGGCAGTCATTCTGGTATGACTGATTTGTCCTCACAAGGACCCTATGTCGCCCTAGTTTTCACTTAACACCCCATGTTCTAAGTTGCACCATAAGCACCTCTCAAACCCCCCAAATATATCTGCGAAGACATCAGACGTTGGAGCGAGGATGCTCTAAACGTCGTTAGGCATCTACGCAATCCGTAGCGAGACATCATTTTAGGGGCAGCCCCAGGCCGAAGCCAACCACATGTAGCTTAATCGACCAAACATAGTGAGCGAGAAGGTGGCGCAGAGACAGCATGAACGCTGATCAGATCTGGCGGGCAGCATTAGGTGAATTACAACTGCAAATGACCAAGCCTACCTTCGATACCTGGCTCAAGAACACTAAAGCCGTCTCCTATGAAGATGGCACTCTCATTATAGGAGTGCACAATGCCTATGCCAAAGATTGGCTTGAAAACCGTCTCATGTCCATTATCAAGCGCACCCTGGTGGGCATTGTGGGTCGCACTGTAGAGGCAAAATTCGTCCTCAACGCCAACCCCCTTGGCGAGGAGGACCCGCTGCCCTTGCTGCAATCATCAGTTCCCCAGCCCGAAACAACCACCAACAAGAATCCCTCGTCAATGATGCTCAATTCAAGATATACTTTCTCTACCTTCATCGTCGGCCCCAGCAACCGCCTGGCTCACGCTGCTGGTCTAGCAGTGGCTGAGATTGCAGCTACGGCTTACAATCCCCTCTTCATCTACGGGGGCGTAGGGTTGGGCAAGACCCACCTGCTGCACGCACTGGGCCACGCCTGTCAAGACAAAGGCCACCGAGTGCTCTATGCCTCCTCCGAAAAGTTCACCAATGAATTGATTAGCTCCATCCGCAATCATAGCACTGAAGGTTTTAGAAGTAAGTACCGGACCATAGATGTGTTGCTATTGGATGATATTCACTTCATTGCTGGCAAGGAGAGCACCCAAGAGGAATTCTTCCATACTTTTAACACTCTGCACGCTGCTAACAAGCAGATCGTCATCTCCAGCGATCGTCCTCCTAAGGCTATCCTCACCCTGGAGGAGCGCTTATGCTCTCGCTTCGAAGGAGGGCTCATAGCTGACATCCAACCACCAGATCTCGAAACTCGCATCGCCATCCTGCAATTCAAGCGAGAATCCCGGCCTATACCCGTGGCTGATGGGGTCATCGAATATATTGCCCACAAGTTCATAAGCAATGTCCGGGAGTTAGAGGGGGCTTTGAACCGAGTTGTAGCCGCGGCTATGTCGAAAAGACAGCCCCTGACGGTTGAGTTGGCTACCGTCGCTTTGCGGGGCATGCTCATTTATCAGAAAAAATGCACCCCGGAGGCCGTGATTGGGGCTGTGGCCGATTTCTATTCCCTGAGCCTTGAGGATCTCAAGGGGCGAAGCCGTAACAAGAAAGTGGTTAAACCACGCCAGATTGCCATGTATCTAGCACGCCAGGAAACAAAGGCCTCTTTACCTCAGATAGGGAAGGCCTTGGGAGGACGTGATCATACCACTGTCTTATATGGTTTTAAGAAGATCAGTGATCAAACAGAGAGAGACGAAATACTGCGTCGCGAGATACTAGCCGTCAGGAAGATGCTCTACGACTCGACTGAGCTCGTCGAAGTCAACGATGGCACCAGATAGTACCTTACTTTACTGTTGGACAAAGCAAGGGAGATGGGCCAGCTATACATGCCTATCTCCCTTGCTTTTCGGCTGATCCATTTGTGGATAGAATCTGTTGATAACCGCCTGTTATCTGTGGATAACAAGATGAGTCTGGGGATAACTTTGAGGTGCCCACCCGACACTCCATACCCCAGATATTGCGCTGAGCTAAGGAGCCCACCCTATATCTTGTAGCAGATTTCACTGATCATCAGTGAGATTCTTGTGAATTTAGCTTCTTTACCCCCTGCCTTCATCCCCAACTTTATCCACATCACTGTTTGCTACAGCTAACCTACTCTTACCTACAGACTGTGCCTCCTCGCATCACTTCCCCAACCACTAGTTTCTCGCTCCCTAAGCTCTGCAACTTTCCACTTTTCCACAAAGCCTACTACGACTACTACATCTATAACACAATAAATAAACGAATAGATGAGTATGATAATTATATAAGAGGCAATCAATCTCAAGCGCAGGCTAGTGAGCATCTTTGGCATTTCCACGTTTAGTCAGCTACCAGTTTGTATCCTATTCCCCACACTGTATCAATGATCAGATCACTGTGGGCATGCTTTTCTCTCAGGTGGGCGATGTGTACGTCGACGGTGCGGGTCTGGCCGTAGAAGTCGAAGCCTCAGACCAGGTCCAAGAGCCGATGCCGGCTGATGACGATACCTTTATGTTGAGCCAGGGTCAGGAGGAGATCGAACTCCTTGGTTCGCAGTTCAAGGGGCTGGCCTCTCACTGTAACTTGGCGCCGCTGGGGATCTATCGTCACCTGGCCGATTTTGATGATCTGCTCCGTCCGGGCAGCTTTCTTATAGCGACGCAACACAGCTCGTACCGGGGCCACCAATTCACGAGGATTGAAGGGCTTAGTCAAGTAGTCATCGGCTCCCAGCTCTAGACCTACGACCTTGTCAACATCGTCATTGCGGGCGGTCAGCATAATGATGGGGACATCAGATTCCCCTCGAACTCGTCGGCACACCTCCCAGCCACCAATTTCAGGCAGCATCAGGTCGAGGACGACCAGGGGTGGTTGCAAGGACTTTATCTTGGCCAGAGCCTCAACTCCGTCACAGGCGTCCTCCACACGGTAGCCCTCCTTCTCCAGGTAGAGTTTGGCCAACTCGACAATATTCTTCTCATCATCAACTACCAGGATGGTCTCTTTGGCCGTGGCCCTCCCTTCTGCTTTTGATTTTAGCTAAAATGGGCCAAAAACGCAAGGAGAAAAAAGGAGCCTCTCTTGGAAATTGATTCGGAGAGGCTCCCAGGAATTTTCTGGCTGCTGCTGGCTAGGAGGCGCCCCTGGAGGGAGTCGAACCCCCGACAAAAGGTTTAGGAAACCTCTGCTCTGTCCTCTGAGCTACAGGGGCACCACAACTCTTGTTCAAGTGAGATACTCCTTCAGTTGGCGGCTGCGACGTGGGTGGCGCAGCCGGCGCAGAGCCTTGCCCTCGATTTGGCGAATGCGCTCCCGTGTCAGGCCGAATTTTTGACCCACTTCCTCTAAAGTGTAGCTTCTTCCATCCTGTAGGCCGAAGCGCAGGCGCAAAATGCGAGCCTCGCGGGGTGTAAGGGTAGTTAAGACCTCCTCCACCTTCTCCTTCAGTAGGTGCTCGTAGGCGCTTTGAGTGGGAGTAGGGGTGGTGTCGTCTTCGATGAAGTTTCCCAGTTCATTATCTTCCTCCTCACCCACTGGCCTCTCTAAAGAGAGGGGACGCCATGACACTCTGAGCATCCATCGCACCTTGCGTGGTTCCAGCTTCAACTCCTCGGCTATCTCCTCGGGGGTAGGCTTGCGGCCCCGTTCCTGCTCAAGGTGCCTTGCTGTCTTGTAAAGCCTCCTAATGCGGTCACTCATGTGGACAGGGACGCGGATGGTGCGCCCCTGGTCAGCGATAGCCCGGGTGACGGTTTGGCGAATCCACCAAGTCGCATAGGTACTGAATCTGTAGCCCCGCCGATAGTCGAACTTTTCGACAGCTTTCATCAACCCGAGGTTCCCTTCCTGGATCAAATCAAGGAAGGGCACCCCTCGCCCCATGTATTTCTTAGCGATGCTGACCACCAGGCGGGTGTTGGCCTCAATGAGGTGCTCTCGGGCTGCTTTGCCTCTGTCAATAGCTCGCTCCAACCTCCTTCGCTCTTCTGGGTCGCGACCGTCCTTGCTCAGGCGACGCTGGGCTGCTTGGCCTCTTTCCAAAAGCTTAGCCAGCTTTACCTCCTCCTGAGTGGTCAGAAGGGGCACGCGGGCCATCTCTTTTAGATACAGGCCAATGGAGTCGTCGCTGGAGATGCCGCTCAAATCGAGAGCATCTTTTTCTTCTTGTCCTTCTTCCCCCGCAGCTTCTTCTACCTCTTTTACCCCCCCTTTATCGGTAGTTTCTCTTCTCCCGTCCTCGTAGATCTCGATACCTGCGTCCTGAAAGTAGATGAAGATGTCCTCCAGTTGCTCCAAATTCTCTTCCGCCTCAGGAAAGGCCTCCAATATATCATCAAGGGCAAGATGCCCCTGCATTTCAGCTCTTTCCAAAAGCTCCGTTACCGTGTCTATTTCTCTTTCTGGGTGTATGCGCATCTTTCAAACCTCCGTTCTATAGTAGTTCCTTGAGCCCTACCAGGCGGGGATCGACGATTTCCTGCACACAGTCACAAGCCCCCTCGTTTAGATTTTTCCCGCACTCGATGCACAACCCCAACCCACGACAGTCGGGCCTACAAAGCGGCCGCATGGGCAAAGCCAGCAGGATCTGTTCTCGCAGGGCATCGGTAAGGTCCAGGATGCCCTTCACTCCAATGGGGAATATAGTCCCTTGCTGGGGTTCTATAGGGGGCAAGCCGAATTGGGCCTCCAGATGGAAATTAATCGGCTGAGAAAAGGTCTCCAGACAGCGGGCACATTCTAGCTGTACCTGGCTATGTAACGGCCCTTCGCCGAAGATGCCTCTGTTGGTGCGTGTGAACTCAACGGTCCCCTGCACGAACTGTACGAATAGATCTTCTGCCAGTTGTTCTTGGGGCTGGTCTATGTCGAAGCTGGTTTTAGAGCCGACTGGTTCTTCCAACAGTCTGGCTAGGTTAAATCTCATCTCATTCACGCCCTCTTCTAGCAGGGCTTGAGAGGCCCTCAGACAAAAAATGCGACTTGCGGTTAACCGGGTGATTAACCGGCCCCAAGATGGGCCCCGTCGCAATTCCTCTCAAGGCATATATATTATAGCACAATAATAGTGATATGTCAAGTATTTTTACATAAGGTTGTCCTCTTCTGCAGCTCTGAAGGTCATCTACTCTTTCCAACCATATTCCCCAACTAAAGGCACGAAAGCCACAGCAGTTAGACGCTCCCTTATCAGCAGATCACTTTGACGCCTCACCTTAACCAGTACCTGGGACCACTGGCTCCCCACCGGCGCCACCAAACGCCCCCCGTCGGCCAACTGATCCGGTAAAGGCTGGGGGACCTCTGGCGCAGCGGCCGTGATGATAATGGCCTCATAGGGGGAGTGTTCCGGCCAGCCCAGGGTGCCATTGCCCACCCTGACCACGACGTTGTCGTAGCCTAGTTGAGCGAGGACTTTCTCAGCTTGTTGAGCCAGCGCGGCGTGGCGTTCCAAGCTGTATACTTGACGGGCCAGGCGGCTCAGGATGGCTGCCTGGTAGCCGGAGCCTGTGCCGATTTCCAGCACCTTTTCTTGCCCTGTGAGTTCTAGGAGCTCGGTCATCAGAGCTACGATATAGGGCTGGGAGATGGTCTGCCCGTGCCCGATGGGTAAGGGACCGTCGCAGTAGGCCAAGCTGCGCATGTCCTCCGGGATAAATAGGTGGCGAGGCACCTGGCGCATGGCCTCCAGCACTCGCTTGTCCTTGATGCCACGGCGGGCCAACTGGCTCTCGACCATGTGCTCCCGTTCCTTCTCGTAGTCCGTGCTTAAGCTCCGGCCTTTGCCTCGCCTCAACATCGCTCCTCCCCCAGGTCGCCGTTGATCCTCTTCGCTTTGAGCTGTAGTCAATTATATCACAGAAGGCCGATGTTATCCACTCAAAGGAATGGGAGCGTCACAATAAGCTCACAAGAAATAGCCGAGGTCTATTGACCTCGGCTATGCTCAGCATTTCCACAGAGTTATGCTCCAGATCCAGCAGCCCTCCTGGCTCTGAGTAGAGTCATCCTCTCGTCTAGCATTTCGTCCATCTCTTCCATCTCATCAATCTCCTTTGACCTGGTAGACAAATCTACGGTACCCGTTGCCTCGGCCTAGAACAGGGTGGCCTTCCTTCCAGGCCGCGAATCATAGGCGAGAGCAAATTGCTCTAACTCGTTCTTCCTGATCAGCCACTTATTAGCGAACTTAAACGCGGGAATCTTTCCCTGGCGAATCAGCCTTCGGATCGAATCTGGGTGTATGCTAGGACGTGTCAAGTCGGGGTGGAAGTTGTTTCTATTTACCGGGGTGACTTCTTGGCTGCAAAGTAGCCAGGCAAGAATGGGGTCAGGAAGCCGAGTGAGGCTTTTGAAGCAAGGGAAGAAGGTGAGGGCCCCGTATGCTCGTAAGAGAGACCTCGCCTTCTTCTAGGCTCCTGCGTCCCCACGCCAGGAGTTGCACCATGCTTAGTATTATACCGACTTTCTTTAAGCAAGCAAGCTAGAAGAGAGGGCAAACCTTAAAATCTCTCCGAGCAAACCTTAAAAAGCTTCGAGCGGGTTCAACCGAATTCATGGGGATGCGACGCCCTCTTGCTGTTGCCAAACCTGCTGACCAGTTCATAGGGCAGGGAATCAATGAACCCCAAATTCTCGTTCTATGGCTCAGCGGTTTCCTTGCACTTCCTCCTCTAGCCGAGTGAAGAATTCGACCATGTAGCGGTGGCGCTCCTTGGCTATCTGGCGGGCTGTGTCTGTGAAGAGTGCTTCCTTGAGCTGGGAGAGCTTGAAGATGAACTCGTGGACCGGTGTGTGATCGGTGGATTGTGACTCAGCGAGTGAGTCGGCGGGGGTCCCCGCCCAGAGGCGCTGGCCTCGTTTGCCGGCCAGGGCATAGGCCCGGGCGATGCCGATGGCTCCTATGGCGTCCAGTTTGTCGGCGTCGTAGAGGACTCTAGCTTCCAGCGTCTGGGGAACGACTTCATCCCGGAAGCGGTGGGAGGCGATGGCCTGGGCCACGGCCTCGACCTTATCGGCGGGGTGCCCGGCCAGGATTTGGCGGGCCTGCTCGGCCCCCACCCTGGCGTGGCAGGCCCCAGTGCGCTCCTCCTCGGCCCGAGCCACATCATGGAGGAGCGTAGCTGTCCGCACGATCTCCATCGCAGCCCCATCGGCCTGGCCGATGCGCTCAGCCAGGGCCAGCACTCGCAACACATGGTCGAAGTCATGGGCTGCATCGGAGTCGGTGTAATACTGGCGCGCTTCTTCTATCCCGATCATCGCTTTGTTCCCCCTGAAGAAGGTGTCTCAGGGCCGATTGACAGAGATCACTCCGCCAGGCATCAAGATGTAGTCGACGCGGACGTCGTTCTCGTCAACTAGAGTGGAGAGGTCATCCTCGATCTGAGCTTCGTGGACGATGGTGACTACTTTGACGTCGGGCTTGGCGAGTCCCCTCTCCCTCAAGTAAGCGATCTCTTTGTCGCCGTAGCCCTTCCCCTTGCCCAGGCGGTTGCCACGTCTGTCCACGCCCACGCTTCCTTGGACTATGAGGTCAACAGGGGTAACCAATGGCACGCCGTGTTTGAAGAGCCCTTTTATAGTGGTGGAGATGGGCTTGTCCCTGGGGTGGATCTCTAGAAACGAGCGCACGTGAGGCGTGGCCACGGCCAGCACCTTTCCCCTCTCCAGAACCAGATCGCGGGCCCTTTTGAGGGCGTAGTCGGGGGCAGAGAAGACGCAGCGGGCTGCTCGGAACTCTGCCAGCTCAAGCAGGCGCATGGTCGCCACGTCGTTCCCTGCGAAGTTGGGTATGCGCCCAAAGCAGGGACGGGGGAAGGCGGCGATGTCCTCCGTCTCGAGTCTCCCCCAGATGCGCTGGCGGATGTCTTCTTTGGTGGCCATTATCCTCTAGCAGAGATCAGCGATTAAACGAGCAACTTCCAAAGTTGCTTCCGGTCGTGCCAGGCGGCGGGCGTTCTCGCCCATCCAGGCCAGGACATCGCTTCCGGGAGTCACCAATTGCTCAAGCGTAGCTGCCACCTCCCCCGGCGTGGGAGCCCAACGCCCAGCTCCACTTTTCACAACATAGTCCACGGTGCCTTCCTCCTGGCCTGGGATAGCCCCGCTGAGGACGATGGGCAGCCCGCAGGCGAGGGCCTCGCAGATGGTGGCCGGCCCGGCCTTGGTGACGACGACCTCGGAGGCGGCCATCAACTCCGGCATGTTGTCTACAAAGCCGAAGACCGTGGTCGGGATCTCCCAATCCACACTTTCGAGCCGCTGTCTCAGCGGCCTGTTGCGGCCGGCTATCACCAGGAGTTGGGCTGGAAGACGTGCCTCCGCGATAGCTCTGGCGATTCGGAAGACCTTGCCCATCCCCTCGCCGCCCCCCACGAGGAGTAGGGCTGGCATGTCAGGCTTCAAGCCCAACTTCCCCTTCCGTTCGCTTTTTCCTCCCAACTCCTGTCTAAACTTTAAGCTCACCGGCAGCCCTATCACTTTGAGCTTCTGAGGGGATAAGCCACAGGCCAGTGCCTTTTGACGGACCGCATCGCCGGGGACGATGTAGAGGGTTACGTCGGGGCAGAACCAGGAAGCGTGAGCCCGCACCAGGTCGGTGACGAGGCTGATCACAGGGATGGGCTTGTCTAGCCCTCTCATAGCCTGCACGGCCAGATGGTTGCCCAAGGGATGGACAGAGACAATTGCCTGAGGCATCGTTCGGTGAAGCAGTTGTACCAGTCTACTCCTAGCCAAGGGGACGAGAAGCTTCAAGACGAGCGCCATCCGCCTTTGGTTGTCGCTGATGCGCCAAAGCCAACCCCACAGGGAGCCGCTGTAGGTAACAGCAGGTCTGTACAGTTGGATGGCGCGGTTCAGAGGGAAGGGGGGGCAGTCCGCGATAAAATCGAGGAGCTGCACATCGAATTCGCCTGGCTTGATGTGCTCCAGCCCCTCGGTGATGGCCTCGGCTGCGCTGCGGTGGCCGCCGCCGGTATCGGACATGAGAATGAGAACCTTTTTGGGCATCGCGGAAATTGGTCCTAGAGTGAGGCTGTGGACTGAGCAGACGAGGAAGGAGCTGAGGGAGCTTAAGGAACTGGGGGGACATCAATTCCCTCAGATCCCTTTCCTGTCAGGCCTCCATCTCCTCGACTAACGAACTTCTTCACGCTCTTTTCGAATTTTCGTCTGGGCATCAGCACGCGGCGGCCACAGGTGCGGCACTTGATGCCGATGTCGGCTCCAAGGCGCACCACCTCCCACTCGTAGCCTCCACAAGGGTGTTGCTTACGCAATCGCACTACGTCACCTAAGCGGATGTCCATGGGCATGGCCTGTTACCTCCCCGGATTTCATTATAGCACATCCAGCCTGATATTGCGAATCTCGAGCCTCAAAAAAAAAGCCACAAATGCTTTTCGCTTTGCCTCCTCCTCGTTTTGTGCTATAATAACCGCTGGCGTTGAAGCCTGTCTTTTGGTCCCATTTTGGCGAAGGGGGAAAGATGTTCCTGGGGCGCAGCTTTCTAGAAATTGTTGCTTTTCTGCTCTCTCTGCTCATTGCCATTGATGTCCACGAGTTTGCTCACGCTTGGATGGCCAACGAGCTGGGCGACCCTACGGCCCGATACTATGGGCGCCTGTCTCTTAATCTGTTGGTTCACCTGGATCCCATGGGCACGGTAATGATGCTCTTCAGCATCTTCTACGGGTTTGGCATTGGCTGGGGCAAGCCCGTGCCGGTCAATCCAATGTATCTACGCAAAGGGCCGCGGGTTGGCATGGGTATGGTGGCAGCAGCGGGGCCTCTGTCTAATCTGGTGCTGGCGGCTATAGTAGCCATCCCCATCAGGCTGGGCCTCCCGCTGCCCGCATTCCTGATGGGCTTGCTCCTCACCGTGATAAGCGTTAACATCGGCATAGCCCTCTTTAACTTGCTGCCGCTCCCCCCCTTGGACGGCGCCAGCATCCTGCGGGGAATCCTCAGCACCATCCGAGCCGCATGGGCTTACCAGGTTTCAGAAGCTTTAGACAGAATACAAGCCCAAGGCCCCATCATCTTTATCTTACTGATCATGGTTGATCAAGTCTTGCCCATCAGCATCTTGGGCTTGATTCTTGGGCTGCCGTATCGTTTGCTCTATCGCTTGATTGCAGGCTTCTAGGTGTATCGGATCAGCCAGTTCTTCCGGGCTCTGGTAGCTTGGGTGCCAAAACAGGAACTCAGCCTGCTAAGCGAATATCTGACTCCACTGCAGGCCGAGCTTTTTCAACGGATGCCGCGATGTGACCAACGCCATGGCCTGGATGTCTTCCATGCCTTGCGGACAAAGCAGCACAATGACCACGACTTGCTGATAGCTGCCCTCTTGCACGATGTGGGCAAGAGCGGCGGTTTCCTGAGCCCTTCGACAAGCCCTCGGCCTGAGGCTCGGCCCGAAGGCTCAGGACGGCGCCTGTCGAAGGGCGGGCGGTTGCGATTGTGGCATCGAGTGCTCATCGTCCTGATCGAGGCACTCAAGCCTCAACCCTTCGACGGGCCCCTGGTCCTTTGGCACTGTACCGTACGGTCCAGTACGGTGCCCAGGGACAAAGGGCTCAGGACACCGCTGTTGGATAGGCTGGCCTCGGAGGAACCGCCCAGTTGGCGCTACCCCTTCTTCGTCCATCAGCAGCATCCCGAGTTAGGAGCGGAGTTGGCTCAAGCGGCGGGTTGTTCGCCTAACACTGTAGAGTTGATTCGACGTCATCAAGAGCCTCTCGCCGACAACCCGTTCAGAACTCATGAGGACGAACTACTGGCAGCCCTGCAGGAGGCCGAGGGGGTGAACTAACAAGTCAACAAGTAACGAGGTAACGAGTAACAAGGCAACGAGGATTTGAAAAAGGAACGCTGTAGTGTTTCGGCAAATGTAACAGTGCCAAGTTAGAATTGACCACCTGACCAAAGACCATCTGACCAGATAAGGAGGTTTTTATGAAAAAACCGCGGATTACGATAGTGGGTTTGGGCTTCATTGGTGGATCCATCGGGCTTGCCCTGCACCAAGCTGAAGCCGATTTCGAGATAGTCGGCCACGACCGGGAACGCGCTGTAGCCCGAAAGGCCAAAAAAACCGGTGCTGTGGACAAGACCGACTGGAACCTGGTCTCCGCGTGCGAGGGCGCTGACCTGATCGTCATTGCCACCCCGGTGGGGGCCATCAAGGACACTTTGACGGCCGTCGGGCCTTACCTCAAGCCAGGTTGCTTGATCACCGACACGGCCAGCATCAAGGCACAGGTAATCGAATGGGCAGAAGAGATACTCCCCGAGGAAGTGAACTTCGTAGGCGGGAATCCCATCGTTAGTGATGTAGGGACAACCGCCGCCGGTCGCCCGTCGGGGGGCGGTGTCCTGAGCCCTTCGACAACCCTTCGACACAGCTCAGGACAGGGCTCAGGACGGCGCCTGTCGAAGGGAATTGACGCGGCCAGAGCTGACCTTTTCTCTGGAGCGATTTATTGCCTCACCCCCGCAGCAGGTACTGCTTCCGACGCAGTGCGGTTAGCCTCCGATTTTGTTTACCTCTTGGGCGCTGAGCCCTACTTTCTCGATCCCCTCGAGCACGATGGCCTCATGGCCGGCGTTGATCACCTGCCCTTCGTTCTCTCCGCTGCTTTACTGGGGATCACCACCGAGAGCGCATCATGGCGGGAGATGCGCAGGCTGGCCGGAGGTGCCTTCGAGAGCGCCACTCGCTTCGTCTCGGCTGACCCAACCACTTATGGCGATGCTTGTCTCGTCAACAGGGAAAACATTGTGCGCTGGATTGACACCTGTTTGAGGAGGCTGGGTGAACTAAGGGAGACCATCCTTGCCGAGGACGCCGAGAAATTGGAGCAGGTCTTCGAGAAGGCTCTGATAGCTCGCCAGAGATGGCTGAAGTCCAGGGAAGAAGGTAGCTGGGACGTTCGTGAGCCTCAGTCGAAGGAGGGACGGCCACCCGAGGTGCCTGCATCGCCGGGCTTCATGAGCCGGCTCTTAGGCTTGAGAGGCCTAGGTGGGTGGAGGACGTAGGGCTAGCTGTGGCCATCGTTTATGTTCTGCAATGCGCCGACGGGACTCTCTACACTGGCTGGACAACGAACTTGGGGCAGCGTCTGTGGGCTCACAACAGTGGACAGGGCGCTAGGTATACCCGTGGCCGTCGGCCGGTGTGTCTAGTGTACTGGGAGGAGCAGCCTACCAGGAGCACGGCGCAAAGGCGAGAGGCGGCCATACGCCGCCTAACCCGTGCCAGCAAACTAAAGCTGATCGAAAGGAAGCGCAATGGCGAAAGCTACTGAGCGGTGTCCTGAGCCTGACTTCGGCGAGCCCCTCGGCCTGAGCTCGGGACGAAGGCTCAGTCGAGCCGTCGAAGGGGAGAAAACCTTGGGACAGGAAGAGTTGAGCATATCAGTGGTCTTGCCCGCTTACAACGAGGAGGCAAACGTTCGCCAGGCCGTTAGAAGTGCGCTTGAGGTGATGGAATGCATCACTCCTAGCCACGAGGTCATCGTGGTGGATGATGGCAGTCATGATCGTACCTCGGAGGTTGTCAAGGAACTTGCGGAGAGCTATCCTAAGGTCACGCTAATCCGGCATGAAATCAATCGGGGCTATGGTGGGGCCTTGAACTCTGGTTTTAGCGCTGCTACCGGTGAACTGGTCTTCTTTACGAGTTCCGATAACCAATATGACGTCGCTGAAGTAAGGAAATTGCTGCCTTTTATCGAAACCGCTGAACTGGTGATCGGTTATCGGGCCAACCGGCAGGATCCCTTCATCCGTCGCCTTTTCGCCTGGGGCTGGAATACGTTGGCAAATCTGATGTTTGGTTATGTGGCTCGCGACATTGACTGCGCTTTTAAGCTTTTCAAGCGCGAGATTCTATCCCAGGTCCGTATAACCTCAAAGGGCGCCATGATAGACACGGAGCTGCTGGTTGGGGCAAAGAGAAGGGGTTTTCGCATCATCGAGGTGCCGGTAAGCCATTTCCCCCGCTTGGCGGGAGCGCAAACTGGAGCGAATGTCCACGTTATTCTACGAGCCTTTCGGGATTTGCTCAGGTTCCGCCTGCAATTGTGGAGAGAGGCGGATTAGCTTCAGGCAATGAGCGATGTTTTGGAATCGAGCGCTGATAGAACGACCAATCGAAGCGAGGGCTCGGGGGTACCTCCTGCCTCCTCTTTGCACCCCGGCCGAGAATGGCTCTCCTATGCTTTGTTGCTCCTTTTCATAGCCTTGGCTTTCGCTCGAGGGATCTACGGATTGGGGTCCCAAAGCCTCTGGTGGGATGAGAGCTTAAGCTTGCAGCGGGCCAGCTATGATTTGCCTCTCATCTTGTCCAACGAAATCGTCCTCACCGATACCACCAGGCAGTTGATTACTTTCGACAATCACCCTCCCCTCTATTTCCTCCTGTTGCACTTCATGGTCAGATTGGCGGGCCAAAGCGAGTTCGCCCTGCGGTTCCCCTCCCTGGCCTTCAGTGTTTTGACCGTACCCTTGCTCTACGCTCTGGGGAAGTGCCTCTGCGATCGGGGTGTAGGGCTGTTGGCTGCCCTCTTCGGCGCTATCTCTCCGTTATACCTCTGGTACTCCCACGAAGCGAGAATGTACACCATGCTCACTTTTCTGGGCTTGCTGTCGTTCTACACCCTGTTGAGAATGCTGCGTCCTGAGCCCTTTGTCCCTGGGCACCGTACTGGACCGTACGGTACAGTGCCAAAGGACCAGGGGCCTGTCGAAGGGTTGACTCGGCACCAAAGACCATCTGATCACCCGACCAGGGACTATCTGACCATAGTCTATGTTCTGGCCTCCGCAGCCATGTTGACCACCCACTACCTGAGCTTTTTGGTCTTGCTAGCGGAGCTGGTTGTGTCTTTCTTATTCATCCGCGAGGCCAGGCGGTGCCCTGAGCCTGTCGAAGGGTGGCAGCGCGTAGCGATTCCAGTGCTTGGAGTTCTATTGATTGCCTTGCCCATCCCTTACCGCGGATTTTCCACCTTACCCGAAGGGGAGGTGGGCGGGTTTCGCTTTATCCCTCTGCTCGAGCTCCTGCGTGATGTGTCCAACTCCTTCAGCCTGGGGCTATCGGCCAAGGCCGAACAGGTCTTGGTCGTCCATTGGGTCTTTCGAGGCGTTTTCCTGATCGGGGCTCTGGCCATAGCCCGGAGGAGTTTTCGCCCTGTGTCTCCCAAAGCCTTGTCAGCTTTGATCTATTTATTGGTGCCCCTCTTTTCTATCTATCTCCTCTCCTATGTCCAACCAGCCTATATGAACATCCGGCATCTGATGGTGTCCAGCCCTGCCTTTTATCTGATCTTGGCCGTGGGGCTGGTGACCATCGGGAAGAAATGGCCTCTGATCTTCGCCAGTTGTTTAGCCTTGATGGTTGTTGGCTCAGCTCACTCCACCCAGCAGTACTTCTACAACGAAAAACATGCTAAAGATGATCATCGGGCCTGGGGGGAGTACCTCAAGGCCCATGCCCAGCCGGGTGACATCATGGTCGTAGACCCACCGCACATCTCCCAGCTTTACCATTACTATGCCGACGCTGGCTTGCCCTGGACGGGGTTGCCACGGTTGGTCAGCCCCGAAGAAGCCACCATCTCTGCTCTTGAGGAGTTGATGACCGGGTACGAACGCATCTGGCTGGCCTTCTCTGGCACCCCTGACTGGGGCGACCCGGAGGGTTTGCCCAAGAAGTGGCTTGAAGAGAGTGCCTTCTTGGTGGATGAGCGAAGCTTTCACACCTACTCCTCTTTGGTGCAAACCTTTTGTTTCCTGACGAATCCGCCCATGCTCGATACCCCGCCTGAGGTTCAACACCGGGTGGAGACGAACTTTGAGGACAAGCTCCTGTTTTTAGGTTATGATCTGAAGGGCAGGCCCGCCGCTGGTGGACAGTTTTTACACCTGAACCTGTATTGGAAAGCCCAGCAGAAGCTGGGGGAAGATTACGGGGTTTCGCTGCGTCTTCTCGACGGGGAGAATCGCCTCTGGGGGCAGGCCGATCGGGCACCCCTCAATGGCCACTATCCCACCTCACAGTGGCAGCCGGGCCAGATCGTCAAGGACGATTATGAGCTTTTAATTGATGCTGGCACGCCGCCGGGTTGGTACCGTTTGGAGATGGTGGTTCACGCCGACAGCCAGGCGCTGGCTATCGTCGGTGAGAATCCAAGCCCCCGGAGGACGGCGGTAGATATTGGGTTCCTTGAGGTGGAAAAGCCAGCCTCTCCACCTTCGCTGGCCTCATTGCCCCTGGAACATCGTCAGGGTATGGATTTTGGGGACCTTCAGCTCCTGGGCTACGACTTGGTCGAAGGGAGCTACCGGCCGGGAGATTGGGTGTGGGTACGACCATACTGGCGAGCCCTTCGGCTGGCTCAGGACAGAGCCACGCGGAAGCTGGCACAAGATTACTCCTTCTACCTGCGTCTGGTGGATGAGAGCAGGCGGCTTTGGGCCGAGGAGGTGATTCGCCCTGCTGGCGATGGATACCCCACCATCTCTTGGCATGAGGGGGAGATAGTGAAGGGGCAACACTCGCTACGCATCCCCTTTGACGCCCCTGAAGGGGATTACTACCTGGGGATCGTGCTGCGGCAGCCTAAACTTGCTCAGTCAAGCGGCTTCCTGGCTGGTTTGTTTAGAGCATTCTCCTCCGATGGCGATGCCCTGGACCTGGGAAAGATCCACATGGTTGAGGCCCAGCGCGAGTTCGACGTTCCGCCCATCCAGCATCCTCACCAAGCTAACTTTGGAGGCTTGGTGGAGTTTTTAGGTTATGATTTAGAGAGGACCGAATTGAGTTCCGGCGATGTCCTGCCTCTGACCCTCTATTGGCGGGCCCTTGAGCAGATGGACACTAGCTACACGGTATTCACTCACTTGCTGGACGAAGACCATCGCATCTGGGGGCAGCAGGACAACCCGCCAAAGGAAGGGGGGCATCCGACGACGTTGTGGATGAAAGGCGAAGTGGTGATCGACAGTTATCATATTCCTGTAACCCCTGATGCCCCGCCGGGCGAATACGTCATCGAGATAGGCTTGTACGACGGGGCGACGGGAGCCCGGATGCCGGTTTTGGACGTTCGTGAGCCTCAGTCGAACGATGAGAGGGGCGAGATTGTAGTTGATGATCGGATTCTGTTGCGAAAGGTGTGGGTGATAGCGGAAAAGTTGAGGCGGAAACGCGCTGATGGCTAGAAGAACCTACAACGTTCTCATGATCGCTCCGACCAGCTTCTTCCTCGATTACGGCTGTCACGTTCGGATCGCCGAAGAGTCCTGGATCCTGGAGAAGCTGGGCAACCAAGTCACCATCGTTACCTATCACAGAGGCGGGGATTTAGACGGCGTAGCCATTGAGCGCACGAGGCCCATCCCCTGGCGGCACGATTACGAAGTGGGGTGCTCGAGGCATAAACTGGCCTTCGACGTTCTCCTCTCGATCAAATCGCTGGAAGTGGCTCTGCGCAGGAAGCCCGACATCATCCACGCTCACCTCCACGAAGGTGCTCTGATCGGCTACGTGCTGAGCAAGCTGCGAGGTGTGCCTTTGGTCTTCGACTTTCAGGGCGGCCTAACTGGCGAGATGGTTGATCACCAGTTTCTGAACCCCGATGGAGCCTTTTATGTCCACATGCGCTGGCTGGAGGAGGTTATTGACCACCTCCCTCAAGCCATCATCACTAACTCCCGTCACGCGGCTGATCTGCTTAGAGGTGAGTTTCACTGCGATTCCGATAACATTCACATCGTGCCCGATTGCGTCAGCACCGATGTCTTCCGGCCGGACGTGTTGAGCGAGGAGGAGCGCCTCAGCTTGAAGGCTCAATTGGGCATCCCCCCGGAGCGTAAAGTCGTCGTCTATCTGGGTCTATTGGCTGAGTACCAGGGGACTCACCTCCTCGTGCAAGCGGCAGCGCATCTGGTCAAGGCTCGCCGCGATGTACATTTTCTGATCATGGGCTTTCCGGGCGAGGAGGGGTATCGGGCCTATGCTCACAGTTTGGGCCTTGCCGATCACGTCACCTTCACCGGCAAGATCCTCTACAAGCTAGCGCCGCGCTACCTAGCCCTGGGCGACGTGGCCGTATCCACCAAGATCTCGGCCACTGAGGGCAGCGGGAAGCTCTTGAACTATATGGCCATGGCCCTGCCCACGGTGGCCTTTGACACCCCCGTCAGCCGAGAGTACCTGGACGATTGGGGGGTCTATGCTGAGCGGGGCAACCCCGCAGCTTTGGCCGAGGCGCTAGGTTCCATCTTGGCGGACAAGGAGAGGGCTACTGCACTGGGCGTGGGCCTGCGGCAGCGGGCGATGGAGAGGTATTC
>Ga0114919_10000535_pt1 | contig 29569 bp, 37 predicted proteins | sample BlataG_FD_88682 | JGI IMG/M metagenome (GOLD analysis project Ga0114919, IMG submission 88682) | Deep subsurface microbial communities from Black Sea to uncover new lineages of life (NeLLi) - Black_00105 metaG | ecosystem: Environmental > Aquatic > Marine > Oceanic > Sediment | place: Atlantic... | reverse complement strand
ATGTCGCTGGAGCGGTGGAAGAAGAACTATTGGAAGCGCCAACATGAGTCTGTGTTCCCCCTCCATGCGTTCTCTGGCTGGCAACCCCATCTCGACGTGGAACAGGCACTGAGGGTGCTGGATACAGTTGTGGCCCTTGGCTTCGATGCGAACGTGAAAACGAGACACTATGATTCCCTGCACCTGCATGAGGTTTGGATTATGCCAGCAGAATGTCGTGGCCCTTGTTGGCTAGGAGTTCACGAGGAACGTGCCAAGGCGATATGTTCGAGCGTAGAACAGTTTCTGGATGCCCAGAAGGAGGCACAAGATGAACCTGGATGAGGCCAAGGCCGCTATTAAAGCCCTCTCTAGTGTCCACGAGGTTACTGAGTTCGTGGTGCGCGACGACCTCGCCAAGCCAGAGTATGTGCGTTTCAACATCTACTGCACCAATCCCGACCTCTTGCCAGAGGAGATGCTGCGGGACATCCAAGAGAACTTGACACGAGACCTAGATTGTATGGTATTCATTAACCTGAAATTTGACAAATCATAGTGATTGTGCTATAATGATGGAAACTAAACCTTGATGGCCATAAGGAAGGAGAAGATTCATGGAATTAATTAAGCTAGACCTCGTGGATAAGAACGGGCGCGAACATCGATTGCTGGTGCGCCCTTTCCAGAATGATCTTGGTGAGATAGTCATATTAGGCATAGACATACTTTATCGTGACACACCAAACATCCGCTCCTGTTGAGAATGTAATACCAAGATTGAGGTTACTGCTATTATCGAGGTAGAGATGGCAAATCGTGGTTATACGCTTGAGTATTATAACCGCGAGACCTGGACAGACTGCGAGGGCTATGCGATCTTTGAGCCACAAGAGGAGGAATAAAATGCCTATCTATCGTTTCTCTGAATCAGGCACTTTCTCTGTCTTAGTCGAGGTCAGAGCCGAAAACGAGGAAGAAGCTCGTGAACGCTTAGACGATGGTGAGGGCGAGGAGATTGAGGGTTCATTGCAATACTATGATCCCGATTTTGAGTTGGAGGAAGTCATAAATGCCTAGTGGATATACCGCTCCTATTTGTGAAGGTGAAGTAATGTTTCGTGATTTCTTGTTTCGCTGTGCTAAAGCCTTTGGTGCTTTCGTTTCTATAAGAGATGAACCATTGGACGAATCGATCCCTGACCAAATAGAGCCTTCTATATGGCAGCGAAAACAACTCCAAGCATCTTTTGAGTCTTTGATTGCTATGGAATCCTGGGATAATGATGCTTGGAAGGAGGCAACTATAACAGATTATGTGAAAAAGATGCAACGGCGTCAAGAGGCAGCAGAAAAGAATACTGTGCTACTGGATCGCTACAATGCGATGTTGGAGAAGGCGAGGGCTTGGCAACCCCCAACCGATGAGCACCAAGGCTTAAAAGATTTTATGATCAAGCAGTTGCAGGAAAGCATAGGATTTGATTGCAGTACAGATTTTACAGAACCACGGCAACTCAATAGCGCAGACTACAGACATAAGAGGTTGACCTGTTGTTTGGCAGATATAGAATACAATGCTAAAGAATGTCTAAAGGAATTGAATCGGGCCAAGGAGCGGACTGAATGGATTCAAGCACTCAAAGGTAGCCTTGATGCCTGAAAATGGACTCCAAGTTGGTGATGTCTTGATACATTCTTCAACACAAAGCTTATGGGCTGTAATCGAGACAGAACCTAACTTAGTACTGCGTGATCCTTATGGTCTGCAAACCGACCGTCGTATGCCAGCTTTCGTGGCGACAACAGCTGTCTTTGGTGAAGTCTTCAAATTCGCTTGGCATCACGAGGAGGACTGAAATGAAAATCTTCAACGTTCGACTTGGCTTGGCAACTAATTCCAGCAGTAGTCACAGTTTGGTTTTAGTTGATCGACCACTTCAGGATCGAGACCTTTCTGGTAGGGAGTTTGGCTGGAATGACTTTATAGTGGCTTCTAAGGAGGCAAAATTAGATTATTTGTCGCTCTTGTTGTACTACACCCTATCTGAGATGTGTAGCAAAGAGGTCACAGATACGATCATCTCTGCCTGGCTTGGATTCGAAGGAAGCATTTCAGATCGAGTTGACTTCGACGATATGTACATCGATCATCAAAGCGCCTTTAAGATTCCCAGAGCTTGGACAGGGATGGGTGTAGATTATGAATTCTGTCGAGCACTCAAAGAACTCTTTCTCCGTGATGATATGGTAGTCCTCGGCGGAAATGATAATGAGGACAGTCCTCCAACAACCTTTGACGTGAAGACCTTAAAGTTGCCATTCAGGAAGTATGGCGGGAATATCGTTGCTAGAAGAGACTCTGTATATGATTATTGGACGATTTTCAATAGGGATACAGGGTGTAAAATCCGCTTTTCATTCTCTGAAAACGCTGTAATTCCCGAAAGAGCATTTGCACCTGAGTTAGTGGATGTGAAGATCACCAATAAGTGTAATCGGGAATGTCCGTGGTGCTACCAATCATCTACACCAGATGGAGAAACAGCCGATACCTATGATATTTATCGAGTAGCTAAATCGTTGGCTGAACTGAAAGTCTTCGAGGTGGCTATTGGTGGTGGAGAACCATTGTTGGTTCCGTCTCTAGCTCTCATATTACAGCAATTTCGACAAGTAGGCATAGTGCCCAACTTCACGACGAGGGAGACATCTTGGTTGCGCGACCCTACAAGATGGCAACCGATTATGGCGCAGTGTGGTTCTTTCGCGTTATCTGTGTCACATCCAGATGATGTGATTCAGCTTTCAGGATTGCTCAGTGTCAATGGAATTTCTTCCAGCAGGGTTGCTGTCCAATTTATTCCTGTTGTCGTTGGTGTTCTTGGCACAGAAAAAATACTAGAAGTGGCGGGGATATGTAATTTGCGGGCTACATTGCTAGGTTACAAGAGGAGCGGTCGGGGAGCACAGTACAATTTGGGGCAGCGACCAGTTTCTGCAAAGGATATTTGGCCAGTCATCGATAAGGAGTTGACACAGCGTTATTCTCAGATTTCTTTAGATACTGCTCTAGCTGCCGAACTTGGGGATACATTAAAGAATTCAGACATTTCTAGTTGGCTATATCACTTGGATGAAGGCAAGTTTTCTTGGTATATCGATGCCGTAGACAGGAAAATGGGGCCGTGCTCATATTCGGTTGAGTTGGAGAACATAAGTCACGAGAATGGCATAGTTCAGAATTTGGGGGAGCGCATTTTGACAAGTTTTGCAAACAACCTTGATTGAAGGAGGAAAAATGCCTACATCAGTAGATTTTGTTGGCACAGTGTCTAGAGGATTGATAAGTGACGCGGAATTGCTCAAAACATTCGCAGCCTTTCTTGACTATTATTGGCCAGAAAAAGGAGAAGAACTTCGTTGGGAATTCTCAGAAGTCTTTGATTCGTTGAAAAATCCTGCCTATTGGACAGGAGATAAATGGAGGCCACCCAAGGATATCTCTGATGTTGCTGGTGAGTTGGTGGATGTTATTTATTGGGACGCTCTAGACGACCTATCCCCAGAAGGTTACTTCTTTGGTGCAAACCCAAAGGATGTTAACGATCTTGGTTATTGGAGGTGAAGATGAATAATCTAGAAAAAGTTGCCTTGATTCTTTGGATTTTCTCAGCTTGGTTTATGATTGGTTCTGCTGTAAAACCTTCTTGGCAACTGTTTATCTTTACCGTGCTTACAGGTTTCTGCATACTCGCTATCTCTTATTCTTGAAGCTTATGTCCAAAATAATTGCACTTGCTTTTATGTGGTCGTTTTTTGAGGCGGGTTTTTGAGGCAGAATCGACTTTGGGGAGGTCTTCGATGAACGACGATAAACTATATCAACGTACATTGAGCGTCTATCTTAGTCTACCTGGATCGAGCGAGAATGATTTTAGAAAGTTTATAGCGCCGACTGATGGTGCTTGGGAATGTGAGCTTGCTGTCAAGCTTCAGCAAGTCTTGGATAATATAGCCGCCCCAATAATGGATAAGTGCATAGAACTTCTTTTCTTCTTTGCATCAGGTATGTCGGAAAGAGGTTATAAATCCATATGTAAACTCGAACTCATCCTTTCAAAGGAGGCCGAGTATAATCCTGAAATGTCCTACACGATTTGTCCCTCCTGCTACGGCGAGGGCATCGAACACGCCGACGGAATTCCATCCATTGGCTGCCGTAGATGCTGGGGTACAGGAGAGATTTAGGACGTGCAAAAAATCTCCCTAGTTTTGCGAGGACAGTTTGACAATTCTAGGTGCAATAGCCTATTGTTACCCCAAATGTGGCGACATCGAAGTTGACCTGTCCGCAGCCGTGCCTGGTTTGGAGGTGAAATGCTCCTAACCTGTCCCCGTTGTGGAAAGGAATTGCGACTGGTCGTTACCTTAATGTTTGTGGATGTGCAAGCGAAAGGTGAGGTTGATGAAAATGGATTGGCACACTTTGTCTTCGGTGACACGGGTGTTAGAGCAGAAGATAGTGTGGAATCAATCTACTGCCCCTCCCCTGAATGCGATTTTACTTTCGGTGATCCTTGGGAATTTCTAAGATCGGAGATGAAAAATGTCTAGACTAAGCAACGTGTTATGGGAACTGTACTTGCACGGTGATTCAAGGATTTCCGTGATCGATTCTTTTCAACAAGACTCACTCACTTACGTCAAGGTTATCGTCAATGATGGCAGCCATGATACGCTGATTCAAGAGATAACTGGATACCCCTTCACATTTCTCGGACATGAAAACGAGGCATTGAACGACGCCATCAAAAAGGCTCTCGAAAAGGCTGCTGACATCATCACAGAAAGGGCAATTGCGCCAGTGATAAAGTCATTCGATGAATCTTTGTAAGACCTGTGGCAAGGAATTCGTCGATTTCTGCAAGCCCTGCGCTGTGCGGGCAGCTCTTCGAAACATCAAGAGACAAGGTGCTCTGCGATCTTTAGTGTGTAGTCAAAAGCAGACTCGCCAAGCACGAGGCAGGGCATTAATCGAGTTGGACGATCCAGAGCTTGCTACCGAGATCGTCTTAGGAGATCCCGATTCATACCTCCGAAGGGCGGCCTTGATGTTCATTAGAGACAAGGAAACCTTGATGGAAGTCATCTATACCGACGAAGACTGGCAAGTGAGAGAGATGGCGATTCGTTGCCTCAAAGATGAGGCGTTGCTCAAAGAGGTTATGAAGGGTTTTGCACAGGAGAGCACTAATTATCGGTTTGCGAAGGAATGTTTGGCGAATTTGACAAATCGTTGACATTGTGCTACTATATGGTCTGGAGGTACTCGATGCAAGAAATCGTAATCAATCGTTGTTATGGAGGCTTTAGTGTTTCGAGAAAAGGCTTTCTGCGTCTGCGGGAACTAGGTCAGAAAGATGCCTTAGAGGAAGCAGATTGGGATGAACCTTGGAGCGATGGAAGCGGAATATGTAAACCTTTTTATGAGGGTTCTGAGGGAACCTTTTGCTATGATATTGCTCGAAATGATTCACTGCTAATACAGGTCATCAAGGAACTGCACGCAGATGCCAGTGGGGATTGTGCTGAGTTGAAGATCATAGAGATTCCCAACGGCGTGGACTGGGTAGTTGAAGAGTATGATGGACTAGAATGGATAGCAGAAAAGCATCAAATGTGGAGATAAGAGATAAAATGGGAACACGATATATCATAACAGTAATTTGTCCTGAGTGTGGCTTCGAGGATGACGACGTATACTTTGCTCCGACGTGTGATTTTGTGACTTGGAAGTGTCCCAAATGTGGCTTCGTCGTAGACCTTATGGAACTTACTGGAATTAGCTACGAGGACGCTTCCAACGCAGGCGAGATAGCTGAACTTTGTAGGAAGTATTCTTGATAATCGCCTATGGGATTCAAACTTGGCCTGGAGCGATGACGTGCCCGTTTTCCTTACCCCATCCATCGGTAAGATTTTCCTGCCGTCGATGCAAGTTTTGCTGGTGGATACTTTTAGGTATCACATCGAATGATTGGGCGGAGGTTCGTTGCCCACAATGTGGTGAAGTAGCCTTGCTGCCACCAGTAGCGATTGAGGTGTTCTGAGGAGGAAAAGTGACAATAAAACTTAGTGAGCGAGTACCTTATAGTGATACGATTTGGGCGGATTGGCTCAAAGAGTTAGCTCAACTTGTTGAGCGTGGGCAGGAGGAGAATTGTTGTTTACGCGAAGAATTGGCACGGATTGCCAAGTCTATTCTGAGAGGAGAAATCGGTGAGCCACAACCCTGTGCCGAAGTTGTCTATGAGCCACAGGACTATGACGAGGCTATGTCATTATGTAAAGGCTGGAGGCGTCTTCCAGAAAACTACCCTTTTCGGCCCCTGCTCTGGGAGTTGAGGAATTCAGAAGGCACTTGTACTTGCGATGTTCGTGGACACTTACCACCGTGGGAAACCAAACGCTGGCCCGACCTTCTCAAGGAGATGAATGAAATCGATTGTAGTAGTGGAAAGTCCCTCGATTTCAGTTTGACTTGGAATGCGTATAGTTTGAAATGGTTGTGCTCTTCTTCCGTCTATCCGTTCCTGCGACAATTCGATGAGGAGAGTTTCGGTGGTGCTGTTTGCGGTGCTTATTTGCGGTTGAAAGGGCACAAGGATTGGGCTGATAGGTTGTGTCAATGAATTCACATTGGAGAAAGTGAATATGGAAGTTCCAGGATATACGAAAGTATTGACTTTAGGAGCACGGGGTACTGAACACGCTCTGGTTGGGCCAGTAATCGTCCAAGAAAAGGTGGACGGCTCCCAATTTTCGTTTGGCGTGGATGTTGATGGCAATATAGGATGCCGTAGTCATCATCAGCAGATTCTCTTGGACGGCTCCAGAGGAATGTTTGCTCCCGCAGTAGATCACGTTCAGCAAAGCATAGTCCAATTGCATGATATGGCTGATCAGTTTGGGGAGTGTTGGTTTTATTGCGAATATTTACAGAAGCCTAAACAGAATACTTTGGCATACGAGCGAATGCCTAAAAATCACTTGATTCTTTTTGATGCGAATATTCTGGAGGTTTGGGCAGCACCTGCAATGCTAAAAGAATTAGCAACTCGACTGGATATTGACATCGTTCCAGAACTACACTGTGGGCTAATTACTGCTGAAGAACTCAAGGAACTATTGGCGACACCAAGTTTCCTTGGAGGCCAGACCGTAGAGGGTTTGGTAATAAAGAATTACAATGAATTGATTGCCATCGGTGGACGTATATATCCCGTCTTTTGTAAACTGGTCAACGAGGCGTTCAAGGAACGTCACTCCGTAGATTGGAAAGATCGAAGTACCAAGGGGAAACTAGAAACCTATCTGGAATCCTTCCATTCAGAGGCGCGTTGGCAGAAGGCTGTTCAGCGGATGCGGGAAGATGGTTCTTTAGAGTATCAACCAAGAGACATTGGAACACTTGTAAGGTTGGTACAGGAGGATATACGAGAGGAAGAAACAGAAAATATCAAGGAGGAACTCTATAAACTCTACGTAGGAGACATCGTTCGCATATCCACCCGTGGCTTGGCCGAATGGTATAAAGAGCAATTATTGACACGAACACTTCTTTTTGGAGACGATTGAGGAGAAATTATGAAAAAGATTATGCAGCGAATGATTGGAGTCGATATTGAAAGTTGGCGTAAGACTGGCGAGTTAGTAGATCAAGGAAAGATTGCTTCGCGGGCAGCCTTCGTTAGAGAAGCGCACACGAGGCATTTGGAGGAATACTTTATCTACGAATCGTTGTCCCTTGAGGATAAGGTCGCTATGCTTGTGAAGAATCTACAAGAATTGTTAGAGCGTTTGGGAAAGTTAAATTGTTCATAGCCACCAAGATTGCAGATCCCTTCTTTGCCACCTGTGAAGCGCATGGTCTCAATCCGAATTTCGTCGCTTCTCATCTGGTGACGGAGCACTCATTTGTTTTAGATGTAGAACTGGTCAAGCCTTGGAAGAGACTGTATTCGTCGAATTGTCGAGACTTGAGAATCTCTAGGAACGCGGCTGAGACTATAAGGGATTTGTCAGTTCTATATGACTGTTCCAAACAAGCAATCTTGACTGCACTAATCCAACAACACTTACCAGTTTTACAGTTTTCGTTAGTGGTCTACCCAGTGTTAGAGAAATTAGCAGATAAAAAGTTCAGGCCCTGTGTAGGTATCTACATCGACATCTATGAGACTCTTTCAAATCTGGCAAAACGAGAGGGAGTAAGTCGCACCAAATTAGCCAAAGACATTTTTGTCTCGCTTGATAGGGATACAGTTTTAGCGGTTGCCCGATCTGAAAAGTTCCAATCTTATTCCAAGCAAGTACACGACAACGCCACAGTTATGAATCTTCCAGAGTCTTTCTATCTTTCATTGAGGGAGGCCAAGGATCGTTACAAAGCGAATATGGTCACTTTGGCCTCATTCATCCTTCTTCAAGAGTTTGAAAGTATAGCGTCGATTGATTTGAAATCGGAGTGGCGTGATTTTTTGTGGGATTCATCGTCATAATTATTTTCGCCTGTGCCTTATGGGGAGTGTTTTTGATCTCCTATGTTTCGTCGAAGCTGAAAAGCGAACCAGTAATCCACGATCAAATAGTTTGGGAACCAGAGTTACTCTTGCCAGACGACGGCCCTGATTTCTATGAATACGAAGAGGATGGTCAAGTGCGAAGGGCAGAAAAAGGATCAGATACTTACACCACAATCTATGGGAAACTAGGTGGGAGGAGGTAAGGTGGAGGAAAGGAAAACTGCAATAGAGTCCATCCTGAATAAAATAGGTATTCGGGAGGGCATTATCGAGCAATTGCTAAAAGTTCCGCAAGAAATCGAGGAGGCTGAAAGACGTTGTATCGATGAGCAGGTGCGTTTAGACAGTATGAAGCGTGAGAACTTGGAGTCAGCACGATTGATTCTTCAACAAGCTGAGTTTGATGCCAGTGCTCTAGCTTTTGGTTTGGATGATCCAAAAACGTCGGTGGTGAAGGGGCGGAACGCGGAGATTCGCAAGATCGAGTTAGGGAGGTTTCTATCGCGGGAGAAAGGATTGATGGATGCACAGGAGAAGGTAAATGAAATAGCGAAAAGGATGGCGAATGTAGAAGCGTATCTGGCGAAGTTAGAAGCGGCATTGCATGGAAGGCAGAACGCATTGAGGGCTAACATAGCCCTCGCACAACTCTTAGGAGGAAGAGATGACTGACTTGATCAAGAAGGAAGAGTTTTTGCCGACGGTAGTCCCAGAAATCCCTGACGACCTAGTAGGGGAAGGTATGGAAGACTTTGGGCGAGCAGATTTGATAATCCCTCGTTATATCAAGAGGGAAGCTCTCTCGAAGATCACCGAGGGTGAGTTGGGTTGGTACATTAACAACGTAACTAGAAACGCGAAACCACTAATTAAGGCGGTTCTCTTGCGGTTCACCCACGGCAGGGCGATGTTCGATCAAAAGGCAAACCTGTTGTGCTCCAGCAATGATGCACATACTCCTATGGTGCGATTTGCTGGTGAATACGCCAAGGTATGCTCCGACTGTGTAAATGCCAATTGGGGGAAGGATCGCACCAGACCTCAGTGTCCCATTATGTACAACTTTCTTTGTTGGGACTTGGAAGAGAACAGCCCCTTCATGCTGTCGATGCGTGGCATGAGCGTCAGACACGCAAAGAGAATCCTGAGTGAGTTCAAGATTCGTTTTAAGTCGGTTCTCTTTTCAAGACCTGTGGTCATCTCTTCCATCGGCCCAATCACTGGAGACATCGGGACTTGGTATGAAACGGTGATAAACGTTGACGAAGAGGCGTCGAAAACCTACGATTGGCGTCCCTTCCGCGACAAGTTCCTCGAACTCCGCGAGTTCCAAGTCACCACTGAGGTAGAGACAACCGTAGAGACTGAAGAAGAAACTGGCGCGGTCGAAGAAGAGGAGGGTGGGGATATTCCCGTTTGACAGAAAGAACCTCTTGTGCTATCCTAGTTTGTGCAACCCTCGTTGACGAGGTGGGTTGGCCTCCGCCCCTCGTGGTGAATGCGGCGTAACCACCACGTTGAGGTTCGCCGAAATTATACACTAAGCAACGAGGGGTTTGCCTTCTCTATGGGATAGAAATATAAAAGGTAAAGTATGGCACAGGCGACAATCAAACAAACTCAAAAGAAGGATTGTGATGGGATATAATTTGGATTTGGATGCGGATGGATTCCTCCATGTAGAATCTGGTTCACCTGAAGACCACCGATTTCGATGGTGGCTTTACAACGTGACTTTTTGGCTATTCGGCAGAAAGCCATTCTGGGACAGGCTTAGTCAGTTTCTATGGTAATGAATATGGTGCGGGCGGCGTGTGATTTCCAGTAGCCTAATCGACAATTCTAGTATGTCGTGCAGGGTCAAAGCGTAGCTGGATACCGCTTGTAAAACCGTACCAGGTGGAATCACGCTAGAGGGCGCGGGTGGCGTTCTGGCGAAAACGCTGAACAAAAACCTCAAGTGTACGCCTGTGGGTCAGCAAAGTCGTAAAAAGCTCTAGCATAGCCGAGTATAATGATGACCGCGTGACGAGCGGCCTACATACCCACAGTGTACGGGTCAAGCATACACATAGCAGGTTCGAATCCTGCACCGCTGCCTTGAGAGAAAATAAAATCATTTCTTCTAATGAGATAAAACTTGCTCCTAGAAAACATCTTCTCCGACATAAATCCCAGTGAACAAATCTTAGTCACTCATCGACCTCATGCAGGGGTTGGTCTTCTGCCTGGTGAGTTGGTCGATGGTGTCGTGAATGCTCTCGCTTATCGAGATAAGTTCAAGGATCACGACTGCTTCTTTGGCGTTGCACCTAGAATCAGGGGCCTCAAAGAAACAGTAAGCAGAGTGACCTGTGTTTGGGCAGACATCGATTCTAAAGATTTCGGTTCCTCAGAAAAAGCTAAAGCGTCTATCCAAGCCATCCCCGCATCTCCTACCTGCTTAGTCTTCAGTGGCCACGGATACCATTCCTATTGGAAGTTGCAGAGTCCAGTAACACCTGAGAAGGCGCAAGAAATAATGCGCTCTTTTTGCAACACCATAGGGTCTGATCCAACCCATCACGCTGGCTGGCGTCTAAGAATTCCAGGGAGCACCAACTTCAAGGAACCTGACCATCCCGTGCCAGTGAAGGTGATGGAGTTCTATGAGAATCTTACTTACAATCCCAATGACTTGTTAAAATTCTGTAAAGTTTCACAGAAAATCAAGGATATGATGTGGTCAGGGGCGATTAGTAATAAAAAGCTCTGGAATTATCGCTCTCGTAGCGAACGCGATCTAGTCGTAATTATGGAATTAGTAAAATGTAAAGTTTCTGATGCTGGGATAGAGCAACTGTGTCTCTCCTTACCGTTTGGAGAGCGGATTCAAGAGGATGGTGGTCTTCGACTTCTGCACAATTACGACCTCCCCAGGGCAAAGGATCGTGCAAATAGAACGTTATCGACTAATTTTCAAGAGGATAAGAATAGCTGTTACTGGTACATTACTGAAACTAAACGTAAAAGAGTCAGTACGTTCGTAATAGACCCTAAGAAACTCTTGAGGTCAGTAGAAAATAACGAGGATATAATCTTTGGAACGGTGCGATCAATGGATAAAGAAGTGCCCAATCAAGCCTTTCCGCGTTCAGTATTTAATTCGACGATGAACTTCTTGAAACAAATGAAAAATGCCTCATGGCAATGGCTGGGAACAGATTTCGAGGTACGCAGTCTTCTTCCAGCTCTTATGGATCGTCTTAGAGAGGATGATGCACCTACAGCCTATGGAACTCAAGTTTTGGGGAGACATAAGAATTACTGGACTACACAAGGCATAACTTTCGATGCTCATAAGTTATATGAAGATGACGAGGCTCCTTATGTCTACATTCCTACAGGACGTAATCCACCAAAGTTGAGATATGAATTTCCCAATCCCGTGCAATATGAAAAACTGGTACAAAATATCTTTAATTATCTACCAAAGATAAATTACGCCGATGTTATGACTCCAATCATCGGTTGGTTTTTCGCGACTCCTTTGGCTACGGTTTTCTGGGAGTCGGGAATTCAATTTCCTCATCTTAATATCGTTGGAACCACGGGTAGCGGTAAAACTACTACAGTCGAGAGTATCTTTTTGCCTTTATTTGGTTACGATCCTCCGACAGCTTATTCCTACCATACCACTAGATTTAGTTTATTATCCTTATTCGGTTCTACTAATGCGATTCCCATTTCTTTCGGCGATTATCGAGCCTTGGCACGCTCTCAACGTCACGCTGATTTCCTCGACATAATGCGTACCGCATACAATCGACAGGAGGATATGCGCGGGCGGCAAGATCAAACAACCGTTACTTATCCATTGATCGCTCCTGTGTGTGTCGATGGAGAGGACGCTTTGGAAGATGGCACAGGAGCAATTAAAGAACGGGCTTTGATCGTGAACTTGCATCCAGAGACTATCAAAGAAGGTAGCTCTCGCTATGAAGCGTTGAAGACCCTAATCGAATATCCGCTGAATCTCTTTGCTGGTAGATATATCCAATTTACTTTGGAATATGGTTGTGAGGAGATTTCTAATTTATTCAACGAATCGATGTCTGAGTTGTTTACAGTATTTTCAGATGTTCTACCTGATAGATTACGGAGAAATCTCGCCGTCTCCGTAGTCGGAATTAAATTGTACAATGAATTCGCCAAGAGGTACGAAGCTCCTCCTATAGTCTGGGATCGCGTTGATTTTATGGCTACCTTGGACAACATTATGTTGAAGACAGTAACAGGTGGCACAAGGATAGCTGTGGATAGTTTCGTCGAAGATGTGGTAAACTATGTTTCCCTACGTAGTGGACTAGAACGTTTCCGTTGGAGGTATGACGCTGCCGATAATGTCCTTTGGATACCGATGTATGCAGCCTACGGCTGGTGGCGGGTGGAGCGGGGCAGACAGGGAAGAGACCCAATAGAGTATAAAGCCGTTATAATTCAATTAAAGGAGCGGGAAAACAAGTATGTAATTGGGACTAAGCCAATACCCATCTCTGGTGAAACCTACAGATGCACAGGGATTCACCTCGGTCGAGCTTTCAAGTGCGGTTTGGAAACTCCTGATTGCCTTTCATTACATACCGAAATCAGCGATGTTAAGGAAGACTATACTTAAAGGAGAAAAATGAGTAAACGTACGGAGATTCTTCAAAAGTTGGCTGCTTTGTATGAACGTCATTCTTCGGGTATTCAAGTTGAAATATGGCAAGAGCGACCCTATACTGCAGCTAAAGTGCTTTATATGTGAACAAAGAAGCCTTGTTTTGGATTTTCCAAAGTTTGCTATCCTGATAAATGGGATGCAGACTATGGCGTTCGCATTGCTGTCTATAAAGCTTTAGGTAGAATTGCACGGGTATTGGCGGAAGATACTGTCTAATTGGTCTAAGACTGAGGATATGGACATCAAACCATACTTGAATAGGATTTTCTTGAAGGATGTAATGGAACTCCTTCAGGAGTTACCAGATCAGTCCGTTGATATGGTGTATGGAGATCCTGATTATAATGTAGGTGTGCATTATAGGGGCAAGTCCTACACGCGGAACTTCGATGACTATATCGATTGGTATATTGAATTGGTGAGGGAATCATTACGTGTCCTCAAAGACACAGGAAATATGTTTCTCATTAACTACCCGAAACAAAATGCACATTTGCGGGTAAAGTTTTTAGATGATATTTGTTATGAAATAGCCGATTACGCTTGGATTTTCAATACAAATGTGGGGCACACGCCGAAACGCTTTACGACTGCACATCGTAGCATTCTCCACTGTCGTAAAACAAAGAATAACCTTTTTTATAAGAACAATGTGGCTGTGCCGTATCAGAATCCCACGGATCGTCGAATTATACACAACTTGGCAAACGGCTCAAAAGGTAGAATGCCATATGATTGGTTTTACTATAACTTGGTAAAAAATGTTAGCAAAGAGAAAACATTTCATACATGTCAAATTCCTCAAGCACTTTCGGAAATGTTAATTAAGTCGTGTACTATGCCTCAAGACATTGTTTTGATTCTTTTCGGTGGAAGTGGCTCGGAAATCGAAGTGTGCAAAGTTCTCAAACGGAATTTTATTTCTGCTGAGATAGATGAGAAATACTATCAATTGATTATGAATAGGATAAAAGATTGATGCTCACCGATTGCGCTTCCTGCCCTCTTCAGGGACAGAAACTGGTGTATGGTCACGGCCCAGAAAAACCTCGATATGTCATTGTTGGCGAGGGGCCTGGTCGTGATGAGGATCGCCAGGGAAAAGTCTTCGTAGGGCCTAGCGGGCAACTTCTCCACGGGGCGATCAAACTTGTGGGTCTTGATGACATCTTCTTCACCAATACGACACTTTGCCTTCCCACTGATGTGAAATACAAAGTACCCGCCGCCTACTGTTGTCGAAATCGTCTCATTCAGGAGATCCGAGATCACGAGCCTGAATTGGTCATCGCCCTCGGAGCAATCGCTACCGACCTTCTTTTGGGAAAGGGAGCAGGGATTACTTTACGCAGAGGTCGCGTGTGCTATTCTGAGGAGTTACAGACTGAGGTGCTTCCCACGATTCATCCAGCAGCGGTTCTTCGCTTCTTAGATTACTATAGAGATGTTTTATTCGACTTGAAGAAGGCCAAGTTTTGGTTCATTCCATCCTATCGCAGTGAATATGATCTGAGCGATCCAAAAGTCGATTGGTCTATTGTTGATGATCCAAAGCAGGTGTTCGATGCTTTAGCGAATTCGCCGATGGCTGTTTTCGACATAGAAGCCTCAAGTCTAAATCCGTTGGATTGCACGATACTCTGTGGCGTCGTAGCTACGAAGGATAAAGTCTTGGTGCTCTCTAAAGAACTCGCCAACGACATCTCCTTTATGACCGCTCTAGCTGAGTATGATACGTGTTGGATCGGTCACAATTTCAAGTTCGACAGAAAGTTACTCAAGGGATGTCTCGGCGTTGATTTTGAGTTCAACTTCGATACGATGCTCGCTCACTACGTCCTCGACGAGCGAAATGCCAAAAGGAAGGGCAGCCACGGCTTGAAGCACCTTGCCAGAATTTACTTGAACGCTCACGATTGGGATGTGAAACTTCCTAAAAGCAAGAGCTACGCCGACCTTCCCCAAGATATGCTTTACAAATACACAATGTGGGATGGATTTTACACCTACAAGTTGACAGAATATTTTCAGAAAGCTCTTGAGAGGTATCCTAAGCAACGATCAGTTCTTGACCGCATCTTGGTTCCTCTAGCCAATGTCTTGGCAGACGTGGAGCTTTTCGGTACGAGGATCGACTTAGCAGAGGTACATCGAGTCGATGAACAATTAAAGAAAGAGCTTAGGCAACTGCGAATCGACCTTCGAGAATTCGTCAAACACGACTTCAATCCTAATAGCACACAGCAATTAGCCAAGATTTTATTCGACGAGTTCAGATTGCCACAGATCAAGAAACGCTCGACTGATAAAGAAGTCTTAGACAGGCTCAAAGGCCATCCTTTCGTCGATGAATTGCTAAAGTATCGAAAGTTGATGAAGCTGCATTCCACATACGTCGTCTCTTTAGCTAAAAGCGTGCAAGATGATAGGATACACACTCAATTCCTTCTGCACGGTACGGTTACTGGAAGACTCAGTTCACAAGATCCGAATCTGCAAAATCAACCAGCGGATACGCCGTTAATTCGCAACTTCTTCGTCGCCGATGAGGGGATGAAGTTGATCTATGCCGACCTGTCTCAAGCGGAGTTCCGAGTAATGGCCATCTTGTCTGGAGATCCCTTCCTAATAAATACCTATGAAAAAGCAGGCGATCTCCACGATGAGATGGCCAAAACCCTCTTTGGCCCAGACTTCAACCCTGTGGAGCGAGGAGTGGCCAAGTCCTGTAACTTCGGTTTGGCTTATGGTATGGGAATAAAACGGATGGTGACTAATGTAAATGTTCCTGGTGTTGACTATCATCAAGCTGAACGGATCGTTAGAGACTATTTTACTAGGATTCCTCGTTTTGTTCAGTGGCGTGGAGAGATTCAAGAAAAGATACTCAGGGAACGATACTTAGAGACTTCCTTAGGTAGGAGAAGGAGATTTCCATATATTCCCAAAAGATCCAGAGAAGACATCTTTCGCCAGGGAATTAACCTCCTCCCCCAATCAATCGCCAGCGACATCACTCTAATCTCCTTAGTAAAGATAGCCAAAAAAGGTTGGCAGGTGCTTCTAACCGTTCATGACTCAATCTTATGTCAAATTCCAGAAGACAGCGCACAGAGGGTGGCTACTGAAATCGTAAAGATTATGGAAGAGACAGCAAGAGAAGTTTGTGGGGAAAGAATTCCATTTTTAGTCAAGACAGCAATCGGAGACAGGTGGGGGGACTTGGATGTGTAATAATGCTCTATATTATGGTGACAATCTGAATGTTTTGCGACAGTACATCAAAGATGAGTCCGTCAATCTCATCTACCTCGATCCGCCCTTCAACAGCAACACCACCTATAACGCATTCTTCATAGAGAAGAACGAAAGTAAGACCACTAGCCAAAAGGCTTTCAAGGACATCTGGCGATGGGATCAAGCAGCGGAGGAAGCCTACCAGGAGGTGGTAGAGGTGGGGGGCAAGGTATCCCAAGCTATGCAAGCCTTTAGAATGTTCCTGGGTGATGACAATATGTTATCCTATCTGTCCATGATGGCCCCGCGCTTGATGGAACTGTGTCGGGTGCTCAAGCCGACTGGCTCCATCTACCTCCATTGCGACCCGACGGCCAGTCACTACCTGAAGATGCTGATGGATGCAGTGTTTAATGTCAAGAATTTCCAAAACGAGGTGATATGGTGTTATGAAGGGCGTGAGTTAGCCAAAAGACGATGGAATCGCAAGCATGACGTTCTTCTTTTCTATACTAAAAGCTCCCAATGGACATTCAATTGGCATGAGGTAATGCTTCCACTGAAGGAATCTTCGCGGATAGCTCTTTCCCAGCACATAGATGAACAAGGTAGATTCTTCATCTTGCGTTATAAAAGAGGTGGCGGATTTGCACCCATAGAAAAGGACACCTCTTCAGAGACTTATCGCCAACTTGTCCCTCTTGGTGTACCACCACGAGATTGGTTTCTTTGCGACTATGAACGCAAGAACAAACGTTTAGGATATCCTAAACAGAAGCCAGAGGCTCTGCTTGAGCGTATAATCAAGGCCAGTAGCAATGAGGATGACTTGGTACTTGATCCATTCTGTGGCTGTGGCACCACTATGGAGGTGGCTCAGAGATTAAATCGCCAGTGGATCGGAATAGACAATGGACCTCTAGCAATCAATCTGAGCAAGAGGCGTCTGAGGAAGGCTTTTGGTGATCAAATGATTTATGAGATCATTGGTGAATGTGAATGAGGAGAGAGTTGAATGCCTAAGAGTAAATCAATACTAAATCTTATCGAGGCCAACTGTGGTAACTGTACTCATTGCCAACGGCTCTACTATGAACAATTTATGGGATTCCTCTTGACGACTCCTGGCGAGAATCGACTTGCTCTGGGACGTTGTAAACTAAAAGGTTTGTTAGTGATATTGGTGAGTTCTTGCAGGGAGTGGGCTAACATCGAATTAACATCAAAGGAGCAAACAACATGATAATGAAAGTCAAAAAACGTGATAATAGAGTAGTAGAGTTCGATCAACAAAAGATAACCAACGCCATATTCAAGGCTGCACAGTCAGTTGGTGGCGATGATATGTCGTTGGCGATACACAATTCTAACGATGTCTTAAAAGTTCTTGAGAAGCGTTTCAATACGCCCTCCGTAGAGGAAATCCAAGATGTAGTCGAGGAAGTGCTCATAAGAAATGGGCACGCCAAGACTGCTAAGGCGTACATCCTATATCGAGACCTTCATCGAAAGTTACGTGATGTCCGTGCTCTGATAGATGCCAATGAGCTTATCAATGGCTACTTGGATAGAACCGATTGGAGAGTGCAAGAGAATGCTAATATGGGGTATTCTCTACAAGGACTCAATAATCATATATTCACTGAGGTAAACCGCGCCTATTGGTTGAATTCTCTATACCCAAGAGAAGCCAGGGATGCACACATCAGCGGTGATTTGCACATTCATGATCTCTATCTCCTCGCGCCATATTGCTGTGGATGGGATTTGGAAGACCTGCTGATTATGGGCTTTGGCGGTGCTCCTGGAAAACTGGAATGTGCTCCTGCCAAGCACTTTTCGTCTGCACTAGGGCAGATAGTGAACTTTCTCTACACCGTCCAGGGAGAGGTCGCAGGGGCAGTTGCTTTCTCTAACTTCGATACTCTCCTTGCACCTTTTATTTCTTTTGACAATCTTAGCAAGAAAGATATAAAACAATATCTTCAAGAATTTATTTTCAATATGAATGTGCCAACGCGAGTGGGGCATCAATCGCCATTCACAAATATAACACTGGACTTTACCGTACCAGAGCACCTAAGAGAGCAGAATATCATAATTGGTGGCGAAAAATACGACGAATTCTATGCAGACTTTCAATCTGAGATGGACTTGCTCAATGAATGCCTGCTTGAAGTTATGTTAGAAGGCGACGCTTCTGGAAAGCCGTTCACCTTTCCCATACCCACGGTGAACATCACCAAAGATTTTGATTGGGACAATCCTAGATATTTACCCCTGTGGGAAGTCACCAGAAAATATGGCATTCCTTATTTCGCCAATTTTGTCAATTCTAATCTGTGTCCAGACGATGTGCGAAGTATGTGCTGCAGGTTGTCTATTAAGCTGAATGCTCTCATGCGCCGAGCAGGAAGCTTATTTGGCTCCGCGCCAAGCACAGGGAGTATTGGCGTGGTTACGCTCAACCTAGCCAGAATTGGTTACTTGACCAAGAGCAAAGAAGCATTTTTACAACGAGTCGGCGAACTTATGGACATCGCCAAGGATAGTCTCTTGACTAAACGAAAGATCGTAGAGCGATTCACCGAACAGGGACTTTATCCATACTCGAAGCATTACTTGGCCTATACCAAAGAGCGTTTCGGAGGTTGGTGGAGCGGACATTTCAATACCATCGGCCTGTGTGGGATGAATGAAGCTACGTTAAATCTTCTTGGGAAAGATTTAACATCAGAGGAGGCTAGAGAGTTCTCTAAGGAAGTCCTTGAGTTTATGAATGAAAAACTTCTTAGTTATCAAACTGAAACTGGACAACTCTTCAATCTCGAAGCGACGCCTGCAGAGAGCACAGCCTATCGATTTGCGCTTTTGGACAAAGCGGCATACCCTGATATAATCACTGCAGGAGGCGATGAGCCATATTATACAAATAGCACTCAACTACCTGTGAATGCTATCGATGATCTATTCCAAGCACTCGAATGGCAGGATGAGACTCTCCCTCTTTACACAGGTGGCTCAGTCTTCCACGCCTTCCTCGGTGAGCAGATGCCTTCTGCGACAGCAGTCAAGAGTCTAGTGAAAAAGATAGCCACAAAGTTTAGACTTCCCTACTTTACCATAACACCGACGTTTTCTATCTGCCCTAGCCACGGTTATCTGAACGGCGAACATTATGAATGTCCTCACTGCGATGAGAAGCCTCTGGTGTATAGTCGAGTGGTTGGCTATTTGCGACCTGTGAGCGAATGGAATTTCGGTAAAACCAGTGAATATAAGGAGAGGCGAGTCTATGATCTCAATAATTCAAGGTGATGTGATAGAAGTTCTCAGGGATTATCCAGATGAATCTTTCACCTGTGCTCTTTGTGATCCGCCATATGGATTAAAATTTATGGGCAAGGCGTGGGATCACGGTGTACCAGCATCTCCTTATTGGGCAGAGATACTACGTGTGCTCAAACCTGGTGCGATACTTATGGCATTCTCTGGTACAAGGACTTGGCATCGACTGGGTGTGGCGATAGAGGATGCTGGGTTTGAATTGTTCGATACCATGATGTGGCTTCATGGGCAGGGGATGCCGAAATCTCACAACATTGGTAAGGCGATAGACAAGGCGGCGGGCACGGAGCGGGAGGTGGTGGGCAAATATGTACATCCTAGACAGATAGAACGCGGCACTTATCGAGATGAATGGCCTACTGGATCATACAATCAAAGCGTTAATACAAATATTTATAGCCCCTATGAAGGCAACGAAAAGCATTTTGCAATCACTGCTCCCGCCACTGACGCTGCCAAGATTTGGGAAGGCTATGGGACAAATCTTAAGCCCAGCTTCGAGCCAATCTTGCTCGCTCGAAAACCCCGAAATACAACTTTCGCGCAGACGGCGATGGAGCACGGTTCTTCTGCCCTCAACATAGATGGCTGCCGAATACCAAGTGCCGAGCCATATGTCATCAATACTTGGGATGATGGCGCTAAACCTTTTGGAGATGGCGCAGGACATCCTTTTACAAGTCGCCAACAAAGTGGGAGATGGCCAGCAAACGTAGTTTTCAGTCATTCGCCAGAGTGCAAAAAGATTGGGACAAAAAAGGTGAAAGGAAGCGGGGCATTTCCGCAACAGCACGGGACTTCTATGTTTGTGCAATCAGAAACACGTCCCCAACGAATCGAAATGAGTGACCCCGATGGCTTTGAGACGGTGGAGGCGTGGGAATGTATCGAGGGATGCCCTGTGAATATGCTAAATGCTCAAAGTGGGGAATGTGGCAATAAATGGAAAAAGAACTATGGTAAGAAATATGCGGATGAAGGACTTCAATATGGTGGTGGAATCTTTGGTGGAGGTGGCTATTTAGGGAACTCAACATACAGTGATAAAGGTGGTGCTGCTCGCTATTTTCGATGCTTTGAAGGCGAACGATTTTTCTATACGCCAAAGGCCAATAAGAAAGAACGTGATGCAGGGTTGGAAGAATTGTCTCTTAGTCCTCCTCCAGCATCGGGACGCAGCAAACCAGCACCAGGGCGACAATCTGCTCTTGGCGCACCACGTCGTAATTCTCATACCACTGTGAAACCTTTAGCTCTTTGTAAATATCTAGCCACCCTCATCATTCCACCAGAAGAGTATCGAGATGAGGCTAACCTTCTGATCCCCTTCGCTGGTGTGCTGAGTGAAGCAATCGGCGCACTTTTAGCAGGATGGAGGAATATCACAGCGATTGAGCTTGAAAAGGAATATTGTAACATTGGTCAAAAGAGGATTAATTGGTGGTTTGCCAAGATACGAGAAAGTGGACTGACAGATCCTAAAGCGATTCTAAAGACTTGTTTGCGAAAATGCTAATAAGCATCGTTCTTATTATCATTTCATACCCAAAATGCAAATAGGGAAGGAGATCTATGCTAGTATTAGCTCTTGATCCAGGAGAAACCACAGGTTACGTAATCGCCGAGGTAGATGGAATCAACTATGACATAAAACTCAGTGGGCAGTTCCCCAACTGGCAATTACTTGAGACGTTGATAGTCAATTGGATTACGGATGTTATAGTCTACGAAGCATTCCATCTTTCGCCACAGATAGCGAAGTTCAAGGCTTGGAGCACTCTTCCCACTGTGGAAACTATTGGAGTGCTCAAGTATTTAGCTCAGAAGTATGCGGTTCGTCAATTGGTCGCTCAACCAGCCTCGGCTAAGGAAGTAGTGTCTTTGCCACGTTACATCGCTGGAGTCTCAGGGCCACATGCCAGGGATGCGTTGAAACATTTAATCGCTTATCTAAGGAGGAGAAATGAAAATCGTTAGTTACTCACAACTGCGTAGTTTCAGTCGTTGTCAATGGCAATGGGGTGCAAGGTATTTGAAGACTCTTTATCCAAAGAAACAATCAGACCCCTTGGACACAGGTAAGCTAGTCCATAATGCTTTGGCGCAATTCTACGGCTTTGGAGAGATCGATTGGGAAATCCTACGCTCTGAGTTTATGGGGGATTTGAGGCCAGAAATCCTGGCAGAGAGTAAGCGAGTAGTTGATGCTTATCTTAATAGCGGAAAGAGCGAGTTCCCTGGTAAAATTCTGGCTGTAGAGTTTCCTTTTCAAGTCACATTACCATTTGACACGATTTTGGTGGCGTGGATCGACTTGATTGCCAAAATAGATGGCAAACTCTGGCTTTGGGATCACAAGACAGCCTCCAGAATGACACAAGGACTCACCTATCCTGAAAGGGAGCAACTCTCACTATACGCGTGGGGTTTGATGAGATTGGGAGCACCAATAGACGGTTATGGCGTGAATCGTCTAACCACAGCGAAGACGCCTACCTTTGCTAGATTCTCTGAAGAGGTGAGCGAAACCGATTTGATTTCTCGAAACAAGAACTTTATAATCAGTTGCAGAGTCCTACCGCCAGATAGCACCTCGATGGCCGATCTCCCACGAGCATTCCAGAATGACTGCTCTTGGTGTGACTACAAAGATTTATGTAAACTCGACCTGCACAATAGGATGGAAGATATGAGTAAAATAGTCGCCGAGGAATTTACTTACTCTGAACGAAGCGATACTGCAACGTACTTGGAGCGATACAACAGTAGCCTGCCAAAGTGGTGGCTGGAAGATGAGTAGTGGCATATATCAGATTCGAAATATAGTGAATGGAAAATGTTATATTGGTAGTGCTGTGGATCTTCGCCAAAGATGGGCAGTGCATCTAAGCACTTTGCGTCATAGAAGTCACTATAATATTCATCTTCAGAGAGCTTTTGACAAAGATAGCAAGGAAGCATTTATATTTGAAGTTTTGGAGGAGCTTGAGCCTGAGAATTTAGTCGAACGTGAACAGTATTATCTTGATACATTAAATCCTGAGTATAATATCTTGCCGACAGCAGGTAGTTCATTTGGAGTTCAATATACTGATGATGCACGCGCAAAAATGAGTGCAGCAAAGATTGGTGGGCATCTCAGCGCAGAAACTTGCGCGAGAATGAGTATAGCAAGGATGGGTGAGCGGAATCCAAACTATGGAAAACACCTTAGCGCAAAGACGCGTGCAAAAATTAGTGCAGCAAAAACTGGTGAACACCTTAGTGCAAAAACTTGCGCGAGAATGAGTGCATCGAGGATGGGTGAGCGAAATCCCAATTATGGAAAACATCATAGTACGAGAACACGTACAAAAATAAGCAGGGCATTAACTGGCGAACGACATCCCATGTATGGCAAGCATCATAGTGAAGAGACTAAACGCAAAATGAGCAAGGCACGCAAAGCATATTGGCAAAAAGTTCGTGAAGCCAAAAATCAATGATAAAACTTTTGCCACGTACACAAAAGTATTCACCAAAATTATTCATTAGCGGAGCCGCTGCTGCCCCAACATGGGAAATGCTACAAAACATCACAGGGGTGAAGAAAACTGCTAACGGCGTCGTCATCCCCCTCGATGCAAGACTCTGTGAACTCATCTACTGGACGACCAAAACGCCTTTAGACCAGAATGCCCAACAGTGGTACAAAGAAGTCATCGCCGAAGAAAATAAGAGAGTTCAACTCTTACTTCGAGACGACGCACCCCTGTTTCATCCAAACGCTATTAAATTGTGGCCTTTCCAGCGCGTCTCCGCAGACTGCCTCACCAAATTCAAACGCACTCTCTTAGCATCTGACATGGGCACGGGGAAAACAGCCACAGCCATTATAGCAGTGGAAGAGAGCATGGAGAATGATAAGGTGCTCGTACTCTGCCCGAATTCCTTGAAGACCTGGTGGAAGAATGAAAAGAATACTTGGACGGCGTTTCCAAACCAGCCAACTACTGTGGTTGAAACGAAGAATCGCAGAGATGCCCTTGCCGCTTATGATGGGGGATGGATCATTGCTAACTATGCCCAAATCAGGGCTGAGGCTAAAAGTATTGGTCAACAGAGCATCTCGCAGAAATTTGACATTGATACGCTCAGAGAACAATCATTATATTTCGTGAATACTTGGGACTGGCTCATCCTCGATGAAGCGCAGACTATACGAAATAGGAAGACGCAAATAGCTTTTTTGACGAAACAGTTGCGTTTCAAGAACTGCTGCTTGCTCACAGGTACACCATTTGGTAATAACCCATCGGAGTTATGGTCGCTACTAAACTTTCTGGAGCCAGAGCGATACACGAGCTACTGGCGCTTCTTTGAATTTTACGTTTCCTATTCAGAAGATTACTGGGGCACTAGAAAAATCATAGGCGTAAAACGACCAAAACTTCTTAGGCGAGAACTTGCACCTAGAATGATCCGCAAGACGAAGGCGGAGGTCATGCCATTCCTGCCAGAGAAGTTATTTCAGACGATCTCTCTAGAATTACTGCCCAAGCAAGAAAAACATTACGACGATATGGCGAAGCGATTCTATATCGAACTTTCAGAGACCAAGAAACTTTACGCCGTGAACGTCATCTCTATGATTACTCGCCTTCGTCAAATCCTAAGCACACCTGCGAACTTTGACCTACCTGACGAAAGCGCGAAACTCGACGCTGCTATGGACATCGTTCTTGGTACACATAACATTATCGTTATATTCACTGCGTTTAGAAAGACTGTGGATGCCCTGTGCAAACGCCTTGTAAAAGCGGAAATTTCTCATACACGAATTTGGGGTGGAATGACCTCAGAAGAAATAAGCCAAGAAGAGGCAAGACTAAACACAGGGGGGGTAAGGGTCTTGGTCGCCACTCTTCAATCTGGCGGTGTGGGATTAAACTTAGTTGGAGCGAATACTGCTATTTTTGTAGATAAGTGGTTCAATCCTGAAAAGCAAACACAGGCGGAAGATCGACTACATCGAGGTGGCCAGACTCAAAAGGTACACATAATAAGCCTCTATTGCCCAAACACCGTAGATGATTTGGTAGAGGCTATTTTAGTAGGCAAAATTAATATGCAGGAAGCTGTTCTAGGCCCAGCATTCTTGGAAGATCTGAAAAAGCGTTATCCTGGATAGCCGTGGACTCCATAGAAAAAGCTCAAAGTATCTGCCGCCGCATTCCATACCTGACACCACATCTTATAGCCTACAGGGATTCGAGGGCAACGAACTTCAACAGGCGATCCGCCAATATCTTTGATCTTTGAGATCATGCTGATGATCATTACCTCAGTCCACTGTTTAGCAGCAATCGCCGCAGCCGATGTTCCCGTGCCCCAAATGAAGCGTATTCTCCACACGTCGGCGTTTTCGTCCATATCGACGACCATTATTCGATGAGGGTCGAAAGATACCCCAGCCAAGGCCGTGGGATCATCCGCTGTGCCTAGTATTGGAATCGCAGTGCCCCAGGCATTTACTCCACTGACTGCGGCGAAGGGACGATCTACGTTGGCTTCGATAGCATTGGTTTCGCCAGGTACTGCAACCGCGCCCCACCAACGTTCCTCGACGTGAAAATGCTTTTCGATTTCGTGGACTTGATAAGCAACCGAAGAATGCACTCCCAATAATCCATTGGCAGCCTCAGAATCTATTTTAGGAATATCTCTAGTACCTCTCCAAAAACCCATACCGCCTCCTAGACTAATAAAGTAGCTGATACGCTGTATTCGATGGCGTCTGTGTCAGCATGTTCTACAATCAAACGCCAAACCAGTCCTAACCTGAGATTCACCGCCTCGGTGTAGTCACCCCCAAAGCCTATCCCTCCAAGATCGAAGAGATAGGCATATGAACCAGCCGCAGTGATCGCAACTAATGCCGACTAGATGGAGAAATACGCTCCACTGATACTATCTTTTATCTGAAGTTCTGGAGTAATCTCTGGCGTATCTGTCGTGGCATATACCCTTACAAAGAGGATCAATCCTCTTCCGTAGGAATTGAGCTGATCCCCACTGTTGGCATCGGTCGTTCGAATCTCTCGTGGTAGCAGAATTAGATCGGCATTGCCCCCACCAGGTAAGATACTTCCTGGATTGGCAGGAGTAAAGAGTTCCTGTTCGCCCGAATTAACAGGAATAGAGGCGCGTAATTTCACGCCCTTTCCTTCAGCGAAATCGACGATCCATTCAGCTATCCTATCTGGGCCAAATACTTTTCTAGCCACTATTGTTCAATCTTTCAGCGCGATTTTGATCTACCGCAAATTGGGTCTTGCTGCCCATCCAGAAACTTAAAACTATAAATATCAACTTTTCCAAATCTGCTGGCATAGGTCGTCCCGCTACCCAAATATAACCGCCAACCGATAATACTCCGATGGTGATAAAAGCTTGTAATATCACCGAACGCTCCAGTAAATCGAGTACCCGTAATCCAAAGTCTGTCATATTATTCCTCTTTTTCTTCAACATCTGCTCCAGAGATCGCCTCATTCAATGCTTTCCCTAGAGCCGCGATTCCAAATTGTAGACCCGTTGATATAGCTATTTGTGCTACTCGTCCATCTGGAAGGAACATTTCATTCCATTTATATGTGGCTAATTGATCTCTCAGCCAAGTGAGATATGTTTCATCTATGCGGAATATGATTGGTTCTATATCTGAATGTAAGACCTCTTTGAAACTCAAGACGCCATTGGCATCACTGTGTTTATCGGCCCATTCAGAGACAAATTCGAGGCCGAACTTTACATAAATCTCCATACCCTTTAAAATTGAATCCATCCTTAGATCTGGTCGTGGTCTATTCAACCACGCCTGTGTTGCGTACCTCGCAGGAAATGCTAACGTGATTTTCTTTAGTGCCATCCTTCCTCCTTTACTCAGGAGCCTTGAACATTTTGTCGACGATATAATGGGTATGCCAATCAAGTACAATTATCTCACTATCTACTTCATCACCTCCAGAAGCTACCCTGCGAAGTCTGGCTGACAAATCATCGTGTGGTACTATCACATCACCTGCATCTGTATCATAGTCAATCGTGAATTCAAGCATATATGTAGCGTACTGAGTCCCATCGATTACTGTTATTTCATCTGTCACGTCGTGAGATACAATTGGGACTATATCTGTCGTTCCTACCTGATTCCAAGAAAATTGGAACTTGAAAGTTTCATCCGCAGTTTCCGCCAATTCGAGGGCTACGAGAACGTGAAAACTTATATCACTTGCTCCATCCCATCTACCAGGGACGTTCTCGTTGAAGAATAATTCCTCGTTATCAGCGGCGTAAATAGGCATACTATAACCATGAAATACGCCTATAATTACTTGGGTTGGCTTCCCCTGTGCTGTGATGGTTGTATAATCCAAGTCCGCTCTCAGAGTCAAGTCCCTCTTGGCTGTTCCGAGTAAGGTAACAACTCCTGTAAGAGATATGTCTAAATAATCCCCAGCCGTCCCCACTCCTAGAGTCCCGTGAACTCTTACTAGGTTATTATCAAACTCTCCATAAATTAAGGGCGTCACGGAGTTTGAGTTCTCGATGTAGAGTCTGTTGGCTCCTAATTCATTATAGCCTGCTTGGTAGCCAAGGAAGACGTTGGCATCTCCCGTCTGTAAAAGATAGCCTGCCTGATGACCAAGCAAAACACAATTGTCATATGTAGTAGCTGCGCCTTTATACCCTGCTCGATAACCGATGACGACATTATTGTGAGAAGCTGCATTATAGCGCATGGCCTCTCGGCCTATGGCGATATTATAGTTTCCAGTTGTTATGCTAATCAAGGCAAATGGACCAATAGCTACATTACTATGTCCTGATGTGATAACTCTCATGCTATCGTAACCAATAGCAGTATTATATTCACCACTACCAGCTACTGACCTCATAGCCTCTTCGCCGATGGCTACATTGCCGTCACCACTGACAAAACTGAGCATAGCATCCGCGCCGATTGCGACGTTGAATTCACCAGTGTCCTGCTGCATCATGGCTCGATAGCCAATAGCAACATTCATATCGCCCTGATTCGTCGTTCCCGCATCTTCCAGGGCCTGATAACCTATGGCTACATTGTAACTTGCTGTAGCCAGACCCATCGAATATGTACCGATAGAAACATTCCGTTCCTCGTCGATACAGGTATAGCCACTTTGGTAGCCAATAAAGACGTTTTCGACGCCTTCAGTGGAACTTGTTCCTGCCTCGAAACCCAACAGCGTATTGCTGTCTCCTAGAGTCAACGCTGCACCAGCATCAGCCCCCAAGAGCACGTTAGACCAGGTATCATCCAAATACAATGCCGTCTTCCCACCCACGTCTACTTGGAAATTGTCAGGTTGGAAATTGATGAACGTATCTGGATCATCACAGTGCTCGATATATTGTTCGAAACAGCCGATTACACCACCAATTTCAACGTATTCCCTGGTTTCCAGGGCACGGAGTCTTTGGTGTATGCTTCTTATGGTTTCTTGTAGTATCACAGTAAATCCTCTGGTACATATAAAAATGTCGGCCTTACTTCCTCGCCAGCATCTCCGAGTAAGATATGCGCTTCCACTATCTTTATATTATAGTCAATTTCTTTATATCGTCCAGTGACCAGATCACCTACGTTCCAATCTCTTCCATAGAGTGTTCCCACTGTGGGTATTGCCTGAAACTCGAAGGTGAACATCTCTTTATTTTCCATAAGGAAGGCATCGCCCATAGCGTTTAGCGCAGCCGTGTTGATATTCTGCGACCCTTCAAGGAAAGCCTCGATTCGATTCCACGGGGAGTCAAATTGGGCGTCGTAAAGGCTGAAACGCTCTACGATCTCCCTGGCTACGCCAACGCCGTCTCCTGCTACGTAAGACATAGTAATCTCTGCGATTCTATCTGTTACGATGTGTGGATTGACCATATTTCCTCTCTGAAGAGAGAATATAGTCGGAGGATTGCCATCGACGTTTCCAACTCTACGATCAAGGCCGACTCTGGGATAATGAACGTGAAAAGTAAGAGTATCTACTGTGCGATCTACCTCGAAATCTGCACCAAGTTCTGAGAGGATTTCCAACTCATCTGAGACGTTTACATGGCGCAAAGCTCTGAGCACAGATGCACCTTGATTGGTATCGACATCTACGACGAAGTTAGCAAATTGCCGTGCTACATCCAAAGCTGCTAAACCCAACTGATAACGTACCAATTCTCGCATTATATCAGTGAAAGCGTCGGTTCTAGTAAAGAAGGCACTCGCTGCATCTGGTCTAATGATTCGACGTTTGACGATTGATTTCAAGTCTGGACCTAAAGAGCGAAAGATCTCTTTATCAGCGTCGTCGACGAAGAACTCGTGCCGCCTGTGAAAGCCCTCGAAATCAGTGTACCACGGGCCATCTGGATATTTTCTCCTTATTTGGATGAATCGATCTAGCAAAAAATCATCGACGGCAGGGTTGATTCCTAGAATCTCAAGACGGAAATTGCCATAATTATGGTGTCCTTGACCATTGACGCTTTTTATGTATTCCAGCCTCTCGAATCCACCAGCGTCATCGAATAGCGCCAATTGCGTACCATCGTGGTCGAAGAGAATAACCTGGTAATGTCCCATCAATTCAGGCGGTACGATGCAAGGTACTACTGGTGGTAAAGTAGTCGTCGTAGTAGT